>JAESFT010000050.1_pt1 | contig 247615 bp, 235 predicted proteins | sample 9269451 | NCBI WGS metagenome assembly JAESFT01 (sample SAMN14502557, study PRJNA617106) | algae metagenome | isolation source: Scytonema hyalinum WJT4-NPBG1 and co-occurring heterotrophs from well... | place: USA: Mojave Desert, Joshua Tree National Park, California | collected 2006-05-25
TGGTGATGATGTCGGACATCAAGGTGCCGAAGGAAGCGATCAGCCGCCAGATCGCCGATTCGGTCGATATGATCGTGCAGGTGAAGCGCCTCCGCGACGGCTCGCGCCGCGTCACCAACGTCACCGAAGTGATCGGCATGGAAGGGCCAGTCATCGTGACGCAGGAGCTATTCAAGTTCGAATATCTGGACGAGAGCGCCGACGGGAAGATCATCGGCGAATACCGCTCGTCTGGCCTGCGCCCCTATACGCTGGAAAAGGCCAAGCAATTCGGCTTTGACCAGGCGTTTCTGGAAGCCTGTCTGTAAGGGGAACCCGGCGGGTTAGCGAGCATTACACCTCCGCAACCAACGGAGGACCTTATGGGCCGCAATGTCACGCTGAGCATCGGTGCGCTGATCCTGCTCGTCATCGTCGTCGCTTTCCTGTTCTGACGCGTCAGCCTCCTCTAGCCACCCCGCTCCCGAAACGATAAGCCTGCGCCGCGGCACGGGAATCGGCGAAAAGCCGGACCGTCCGCGCGGGGCGCGCGCACCACGTAACGCGACGGGGGGATTACATGACCAAGGCTTCCGACCTCTTCATCCAATGTCTTGAGGAGGAGGGTGTCGAATATATCTTCGGCGTGCCCGGCGAAGAGAATCTCGACATGCTGGACAGCCTGTCGCGCTCGACCAAGATCAAGCTGATCCTGACCCGCCACGAACAGGGCGCGGGCTTCATGGCTGCGACCTATGGGCGTCACACCGGCAAGACGGGCGTCTGCATGGCGACGCTGGGGCCGGGTGCTACCAACTTCGTCACCGCTGCCGCCTATGCGCAGCTCGGCGGCATGCCGATCCTGATGGTGACCGGCCAGAAGCCGATCAAGAAGTCGAAACAGGGCCGCTTCCAGATCCTGGACGTGGTCGACATGATGCGGCCGATCACCAAGTTCACCCACCAGCTCGCCAGCGCCGACAATATCCCCAGCCGCATCCGCGAGGCGATCCGCCTGGCCGAGGAGGAAAAGCCTGGGGCCACGCACCTCGAATTCCCCGAGGACGTGGCGGACGAGCATACCGACATGACGCCGCTGAAGCCCAGCGTCTCGCGCCGACCGCTTGCCGAGCAGAAGGCCGTGCGGGCCGCGGTCAAGAAGCTGGAGGAAGCCAAGTCTCCGATCCTGGTGATCGGCGCAGGCGCCAATCGCAAGCTGACCGGCCGCATGTTGCTGCAGCTGGTCGAAAAGACCGGCATTCCGTTCGTCACGACCCAGCTCGGCAAGGGCGTGATCGACGAGACGCACCCGAAATTCGTCGGCTGCGCGGCGCTTTCCGCCGGCGACTATGTCCACCGCGCGATCGAAGCGGCGGACGTGATCGTCAACATCGGCCACGACGTGATTGAGAAACCGCCCTTTTTCATGCAGCGCGGCGGCGCGGAGGTGATCCACATCTCCAACCGCTCGGCAGAAGTGGACCCGGTCTATTTCCCGCAGATCGAGGTGCTCGGCGACATCGCCAACGCCATCTGGCAGATCAAGGAAGACATCGTGCCATCGGGCAAGTGGAGCTTCGACGACATGCTCCGCTTCCGTGCCGCCGAGGTGGAGCACACCGCTTCGCTGGACAGCGACGAGCGTTTCCCGATCTTCCCGCCCTACCTGGTGCGCAAGATTCGCGAGGCGATGCCCGCCGACGGCATCATCTGCCTCGACAATGGCGTCTATAAGATCTGGTTCGCCCGCAATTATCCGGCGCGGCAGCAGAATACGGTGCTGCTAGACAACGCATTGGCGACGATGGGCGCCGGCCTGCCGTCCGCCATGGCCTCGGCGATGGTCTATCCGGACCGCAAGGTGATGGCGATCTGCGGCGACGGCGGGTTCATGATGAACAGCCAGGAGATGGAAACCGCTGTTCGGCTGGGCCTCAACATCACCGTGCTGATCCTCAATGACAACAGCTACGGCATGATCCGCTGGAAACAGGCGAATATGGGCTTCAAGGATTGGGGCCTGACCTATGGCAATCCGGACTTCGTCAAATATGCCGAGAGCTATGGCGCCAAGGGCCACCGGGTGGAAAGCGCCGAGCATTTGCCGCAGCTGCTGAAGGACTGCCTCGACACGCCCGGCGTGCACCTGATCGATTGCCCGGTGGACTATTCAGAAAACGACCAGATCCTGAACGTCGACATCAAAAAGCTGTCGAAGGCGCTCTAGAGAGGAGATGTTCGACTTTCTTGTTACCCAGGGTCTCAGCGTTGTGTTCGAGCAAGTGCACAAACGTTGGGGTGCAATCGGGTGCGGGGTCGCGTTTCTCATTGTTCTCGCGATTGCAGGCGGCGTGGCTGCTTTTTTGTTTTTTCTTCTAGGCTAGGCGCATCATGACCAAGCTTAAGGACACCTACCCCCTTTACCTCGCCAACGAAGCTTGGTCCGGCAATGCGGACCTGGAGGTCACCAACAAGTTCACGGGTGAAGTCGCCTTTCGCGTCGCGCTTGCCCGGACCGAGCAGATCGAGGCCGGCATCGCCGCCGCCGTTGAAGCCGCCGAGCGGATGGCGCGGATGGCGTCATACGAGCGCCAGGATGTGCTGATGCACTGCGTTGCCCGCTTCAAGGAACGGTTTGACGAACTCGCCTACGCGCTCTGCGTCGAGGCGGGAAAGCCGATCAAGGACTCCGAAGGCGAAGTCGGGCGGCTGATCGACACCTTCCGCATCGCGGCAGAAGAGTCGGTGCGAATGACGGGCGAGGTCCAGCCGCTCGACATCAGCCCTCGCGCGAAGGGCTATCAGGGCATCTGGAAGCGCGTGCCGATCGGCCCCTGCTCCTTCATCTCGCCGTTCAACTTCCCGCTGAACCTGGCCGCGCACAAGATCGCGCCGGCGATTGCGGTCGGCTGCCCCTTCGTCATGAAGCCGGCGAGCCGCACGCCGCTTGGCGCGATCATCATGGGCGAGGTGCTCGCCGAGACCAACCTGCCCAAGGGCGCCTTCTCCATCCTGCCCGCTGCCCGTGACGGCGCCGACCTATTCACCGAGGACGAGCGGCTGAAGCTGCTGAGCTTCACCGGCTCTCCAGGCGTCGGCTGGGACCTGAAGGCCAAGGCCGGCAAGAAGAAGGTCGTGCTTGAACTAGGCGGCAATGCCGCAGTGGTGATCGACCGCGATGCCGACCTGGACGACGCCGTCGAGCGCACCGTGTTCGGCGCCTTCTACCAGTCCGGCCAGAGCTGCATCGGCGTCCAGCGCATCATCGTGCATGATGAGGTATACGAAGCCTTTCGGGACAAGCTGGTCGCCAAGACGAAAACCCTGATCGCCGGCAATCCGCACGACCGCGACACCTTCGTCGGCCCGATGATCGACGCGAAGGAGGCGCAGCGCCTGGACAACTGGATACAGGAAGCCGTGGCGGGCGGCGCCAAGCTGCTGTGCGGCGGGAAGCGCGAGGGCGCCATGCTCGAGGCGACGCTTTTGGAAGAGGTCAGCTCTGACACCAAGCTCAACCGCGAGGAGGCATTCGGCCCCGTCGCGTTTTTCGAGCGTTTCAGGACTTGGGACGAGGCGCTGGCGATTGTCAACGACAGCAAATTTGGTCTTCAGGCCGGCATCTTTACCCGCGACATCTTCAAGGTGCTGGACGCCTGGGATGATCTCGACGTCGGCGGCGTCGTCGTGAACGACGTGCCCAGCTACCGTGTCGACAACATGCCCTATGGCGGCGTGAAGGACTCGGGCCTGGGCCGCGAGGGCGTCCGCTTTGCCATGGAAGACATGACCGAGATCCGGAACCTCGTCATACGCCGAGGGCCCGCCACGCCACCGCGCAAGCTGGGTTCGTAAGTTGATCCCCGGCGCAGGCCGGGGTCCATTTGCGATACTGGGCCCCGGCTTTCGCCGGGGAACAGGTTGCTTAACGGCCGGTAAGGTCGCCGCTTAACGCTTCCTCCATCACGCGCTGGCATTTTCTTGCCATGCGGAACCTGACCGACGGACCAACGCGGCAAGACCTGATCCTGCTGGGCGTCACCCTCGCCGCGACCGTGTTGCTGGTCGGCACCGCAGGCTCAGCCTTCACGCTGGCGATGCGAAGCCTGGCCGGGCAGCTCGTTCTCAACCAGGCGCTGAGCGTCTCCGTGATCCTGAACGTCGCTTTGTTGCTATTCAGCTGGCGGCGATATGCCCAGTTCCGCTCCGAGGCCGGCCGCCGCCAGCAGGCCGAGCAGAAGCTTGCCAAGCTTTCGCGGCAGGACGGGCTTACTGGCCTGCTCAACCGCGCGGCCTTTTTCGAAACCGGCGATGTGCGGCTGCGCAAGGCGCGCCGTCGGGGCAAGGGCGCAGCGCTGCTGCTGCTCGATCTCGATCACTTCAAGGCGGTCAACGACGTGAACGGCCATCCGATTGGCGACACCACGCTGCAGATGGTGGCGGCGCTGATCGAAGCCAATCTGCCCGACGGCGCGCTGGCTGGCCGGCTCGGCGCCGACGAGTTTGCGGTTCTGCTCTTGTCGGAGCACGCGGCGGGCGAGGCCGATCTGCTGGCCGAGAAGCTGGTCGCCGAACTCGGCCATCGCCTGGAAGTGGGCGGCGCAGCCGTCCACACCGGCGCGTCCATTGGCCTGGCGAGCATCGAATCGGAAGATGACGGTCTCGACCGACTGCTGCGCCGCGCCGATATTGCGATGTTCGCCGCCAAGCATGCCGGCCGCAACCGGCAATGCTGGTTCGACCGCTCGATGGAGCGCGAGCTCCACATGCGCAACGCGATCGAGAACGGCATTCGCGACGGCATCCCGCTTGGCCAGTTCGTGCCCTATTACGAACAGCAGATCGACCTCACCACCGGCAAGCTGCACGGCTTCGAAATGCTTGCCCGCTGGGAGCATCCGACCCGCGGCATCATCGCGCCGGACATCTTCATTCCGATCGCCGAGGAATGCGGCCTGATCGCCGACCTGTCGATGTCGGTGATGCGCCAGGCGCTCGAAGAAGCGAAGAATTGGGACCCGTCCCTGACCTTGTCGGTCAACATCGCGCCGGCGCAGCTGCGCGACCCCTGGTTCGCGCACAAGATTGTCAAGCTGCTGGTCGAAACCGGTTTCCCGGCCAACCGCCTGGAGATCGAGATCACCGAACGCGCGCTCGCCGAAAATATGGGCGTTGCCCAGTCGGTGATCGGCAGCCTGAAGAACCAGGGCGTCCGCCTTGCCCTCGACGATTTCGGCACCGGCTATTCGTCGCTGTCCAATCTGCGCGCCCTGCCCTTCGACCGGGTCAAGATCGACCGCAGCTTCGTGACCACGCTGGGCAGCAGCGCGGAGAGCGCCGCGATCGTGAACGCCATCACCCGGCTGAGCGACAGCCTCGGCCTGCCGGTCACTGCCGAGGGCGTCGAGACTCCGGAGATCGAAGCGCAGCTGAAGACACTGGGCTGCTACCAGGGCCAGGGCTGGCATTTCGGCAAGCCGATGGACGTGGCGCAGGTGCGGGCTATGCTTGCCCAGCGTAACCTGTTGCCGGTGCAGCGCCTCGTCGCCCCGGCCGGCGAGCGCATCCGGGAACTGCGCCGCCAAGCATAGACTTGGGCCCGGCGCGACCCTAAGTCGCGCGCGATGCGCTTCGCCTTCCACAAGATGCACGGCCTCGGGAACGACTTCGTCGTGATTGACGCACGTGCGCAGGCGATTGCGATGGACGCCTCGCGGGCCCGGGCGATCGCCGACCGCCATCGCGGCATCGGCTGCGATCAGCTGATCCTTCTCGAACCGAGCGACCAAGCCGATCTCCGCATGCGCATTTTCAACGCCGACGGGGCGGAGGTCGAGCAATGCGGCAACGCGCTGCGCTGCGTGGCAAGCCTGACTGGCGCGGAGCGAATTCAAACACAGGGTGGACTGGTGTCCGCCACAGCGGCGGGAGGCCTGGTCAGCATCGACATGGGAGCGCCGCGCTTCGGCTGGGACGAGATCCCGCTCGCCTATCCGGCCGACACGGCGGACCTGCCGATGGCGTGGGGCGAGCTGGCGCATGGGGTGGCGGTGAGTGTCGGCAATCCGCACATCATCTTTTTCGTGCCGGACCTCGACGCGGTGCCGCTGGCAAAGCTCGGGCCCGAGATCGAGCATGACCCCGTCTTTCCCGAACGCGTGAATGTGAATGTTGCGCAAGTGACCGGTCCCTCATCGCTGCGCCTGCGAGTTTGGGAGCGCGGCGCTGGGCTCACCCAGGCATGCGGCACGGGCGCGTGCGCGACCGCGGTCGCGGCCATCCGGCGCAAGCTGGTGCAGTCGCCGGTCACCGTCTCACTTCCAGGCGGCGATCTGATCATCGCCTGGGCGCCGGGCGAGACCATCCGCATGAGCGGGCCCGCCAACCATGTCTTCACCGGCGAAGCGGAACTCGAGGCGTTCGGGTGAGCGAGGTCATCACCCTTGGCTGCCGTCTCAACATCGCCGAAAGCGAGGCGATACGCGCAATGCTGCCGGACGAGGATCTGGTGGTCGTCAACAGCTGCGCCGTGACCGAAGAGGCGGTGCGCCAGACCCGCCGCGCGATCCGGCGGGCGCGGCGCGAGCGGCCGGATGCGCGGATCGTCGTGACCGGCTGCGCGGTCGAGGTCGAGCCGGACATGTTCGCGCACATGCCCGAGGTCAGCGGCGTGGTGAGCAATCTTGGGAAGCTGGAGCCTGCCTCTTTTTCTCCGTTCGCTTCGAGCGAAGTCGAGAAGCGTATCTCGATTTCGCTCGATACGAACGGACCCGAACCGTCCCACGCCCGTGCCTTTGTCGAAGTGCAGAATGGGTGCGATCACAGCTGCACCTTCTGCATCATCCCGCGGGGCCGCGGCCCCAGCCGTTCGCTGCCCGCGGGCGGTGTGATCCAACAAATCAAGACGCTGGTGGACAGCGGTTGCCAGGAGGCCGTGCTCACCGGCGTCGATCTGACCAGTTATGGCGAGTTGGCGGGCGATGGCTTGGGCTTGCTGGTCGAGCGCATCCTGAAAGGGGTGCCTGGCCTCGCCCGCCTCCGCCTCTCCTCCCTCGACCCGATCGAAATCGACGACCGGCTGTTCGCGCTGATCGCCGGCGAGCCGCGGCTGATGCCGCATCTGCATCTGTCGTTGCAGGCGGGCGACGACATGATCCTGAAGCGAATGAAGCGGCGGCACCTCCGCGCCGACGCCATCAAGCTGGTCGAGCGCATCAAGGCCGCGCGGCCCGAGGTGGCGATCGGCGCCGACCTGATCGCGGGCTTCCCCACCGAGACTGAAGCCATGTTCGCCAACAGCCTCGCCATCGTCGAGGAGTGCGACATCGTCTTCGGCCACATCTTCCCTTATTCGCCGCGTCGCGGCACGCCGGCGGCTCGCATGCCCCAAGTGGAACCCGAGGTCGTCAAGGCGCGCGCCAAGCGGCTGCGCGAGGCATGCGAGGAACGGCAGGCTGCCTGGCTCGACGCGCTGATCGGAACCCAGCAGCAGGTGCTGGTCGAGCTGGACGGTCGCATGGGGCACGCAGAGAACTTCGCGAAAGTCGAAATGGAGAGCTTATTCCCGCCCCGCTCGGTGCAGACGGTCAGCATCATTCGCCGCAAGGGCTCAGCGCTCGTCGGAGTGCCGGCATGACCGATGCGCGTTGGCACGACAAACTGCTCGGCGGCTTCCGACGTACGTCGGACCGGCTGACCGAAAATCTGACGGGCCTGTTCACCAAGTCGGCGCTGGATCGCGAGACGCTGGACGAGATCGAAGATGCGCTGATCGCCTCCGACCTCGGCCCGGCGACGGCGGCTCGCATCCGCGAGCGGCTGTCCGAAGGCCGGTTCGAGCGGGGCTTGAGCGACTATGAGCTGCGCGAGATAGTCGCCGAGGAGATCGAGAAGGTGCTGACGCCCGTCGCCGAGCCGCTCGAAGTCGACGCCTTTCCTCGCCCGCAGGTCATCCTGGTGATCGGCGTCAACGGCTCGGGCAAGACCACGACCATCGCCAAGCTTGCCCGCCTGTTCCTGGAGCAGGATTATGGCGTGATGCTTGCCGCCGGCGACACCTTCCGTGCTGCGGCGATCGAACAGCTGCGCATCTGGGCGGAGCGGATCGGCGTGCCGATCATGGCGGGGCCGGAAGGCGGTGACGCCGCCGGCATCGTCTGGGACGCGGTCAAACAGGCGACCGCGACCGGAATCGACGTGCTGATCGTCGACACGGCCGGCCGGCTCCAGAACAAGCGTGAGCTGATGGACGAGCTCGCCAAGATCAGGCGGGTGCTCGGACGCTTGAACCCCGAGGCGCCGCACGATGTCGTGCTGGTGCTGGACGCGACCACCGGCCAGAACGCGCTCGGCCAGATCGAGGTGTTCAAGGAAGTGGCAGGCGTCTCGGGGCTCGTCATGACCAAGCTCGACGGCACCGCCAGAGGCGGCGTGCTGGTCGCTGCGGCCGAGAAATTCGGCATGCCGATCCACGCCATCGGCGTCGGCGAAGGTATGGACGATCTGCGACCCTTCGACGCGCGCGAAGTTGCCCGGATGATCGCTGGACTTGAGAGCTAAGGCCTTGAACCTCCAATCCGTTCGGGCTGAGCTTGTCGAAGCCCTGCTTTTCTTTACGGACTGGATAACAAGAACAGGCCTTCGACAGGCTCAGGCCGAACGTAGTTTTGGGAGTTTTCGTGGATAAGTCTGAGCCAAATCGCGAGCTCTCGCCCGGCTTGAGGATGGCGGTGGATTTCGGGCCGCTCGCCGTTTTCTTCCTGGTCAACACGCTGGCGGACGGGCCGAAGCTGCTGAAGGTCATGATGGCGACCACCGCCTTCATGGTGGCGACCGCGATTGCGATGATCGTCAGCCGGGTGAAGGCCGGGCGCATTTCGCCCATGCTGTGGATTTCGGGCGCGCTGGTGCTGTTCTTCGGCGGCCTGACGCTCTGGTTTCGCGATGACACCTTCATCAAGATGAAGCCGACGATCGTCTACACCATGTTTGCGGTGATCCTCGGCTATGGCTTGGTCGCCGGCAAGCCGCTCCTGAAGATGCTGCTGGAAACCGCCTATCCCGGCCTGAACGACACCGGCTGGCGCAAACTGACGGTCAATTGGGTCGGCTTTTTTATCTTCATGGCGCTGCTGAACGAAGCGGTGTGGCGGACCCAGAGCTGGGATTTCTGGGTCGGCTTCAAGCTCTGGGGCGCGGTGCCGCTGACGATGCTGTTCGCGATCCTCAACATTCCGATGCTGATGAAACACGGCCTCAGCGACGGCAAAGACGCGCCGCTGCCGCCGGGGGACTAACTAGATCGTCATCCCGGACTTGTTTCGGGATAAGGGTGGAGCTGCTCGTGGAGGGAGGGTGCCCTCAAGCATCACGCTGCCCATGCCTTATCCCGAAACAAGTTCGGGATGACGCAAGGTGTCAAACCGCCGCCGCCATCTCCGGCTCCTGATCCGCGCGCTCCACGCCGCGCCCGTCCAGGTTTTGCCCGACGAACTCCCAGTTGATCGCCCGTTTCAGCAGCGCGTCGACATAGTCGGCGCGGGCGTTGCGATAGTCGATGTAATAGGCATGCTCCCACACATCGATGGTGAGGAGCGGCGTCATGCCGTCATAGGCGACCGGCGTATCGCCGTCGTGCAGCGACGTGATCTTCAGCTCGCCGCGGTCGAGCACCAGCCATCCCCAGCCGCTGGCGAAATGGCCGACCGCCTCTGTCTTCAGCTGCTCCAGCATCGCCTCCACTGTTCCGAACGCCTCTTCGATCTTCTTCCGGAGCATGCCGGTCGGCTGCTGCGGCTCGGGGCTCAGGCACTGCCAGTAAAAGCTGTGGTTCCAGAGTTGGCCGGAGTTGTTGAACAGCCCCTTGTCGCCGCGCTCCTTGGCGGCGCGGATGACTTCGGAAAGAGAACGGTCCTGGAGCCCGGCTTCACGCGCCTGTTTGTTCGTGTTGGCGACATAGGTGCGGTGGTGCTTGCCCCAGTGGAACTCGAACGTCTCGGCAGAGATAATGTCGCCGAACGCATCGGTGGCATAGGGCAAGGGCGGCAGTTCGAAAGCCATGCTTCTTCTCCAGTGACGGTTCTCTCTCGCCCAAACGCACCGGAGCGCCGCCCGCCGCGCGGCAAAGTCTCGATCAGTCCCGGAAAGCCGTTCGACAGCGCGTCAGCAGGCGACGACGTTCACCGCCAGACCGCCCAGCGCCGTTTCCTTATATTTGGCGCTCATGTCGGCCCCGGTCTTGCGCATCGTCTCGATCACCTGATCGAGACTGACGCGGTGGGTGCCGTCGCCGAGCAGGGCCAGGCGCGACGCTTCGATCGCCTTGATCGCGCCCACGGCATTGCGCTCGATGCAGGGCACCTGGACCAAGCCGCCGACGGGATCGCAGGTGAGGCCCAGATTATGCTCCATGCCGATCTCCGCGGCATTCTCGATCTGGCCGTTGGAGCCGCCCAGCGCCGCGGTCAGCCCGGCCGCCGCCATCGAGCAGGCGACGCCCACTTCGCCCTGGCATCCGACCTCCGCGCCCGAAATGGACGCATTCTCCTTGAACAGCGAGCCGATCGCGGCGGCCGTCAGCAGGAAGCGGTCGGCCCCCTCCTCTGTCGCATTGGCGACGAAGCGCTCATAATAGCGCAGCACGGCGGGCACGATGCCGGCAGCACCGTTGGTCGGCGCTGTGACGACGCGTCCGCCGGCAGCATTTTCCTCATTGACCGCCAGCGCCCAGAGGTTGACCCAGTCGATGACCGTCAGCGGATCGGACAAAGCGCGCTCCTGCCGCGCGACCAGCTTGGCGTGGATTTCAGGCGCGCGGCGGCGGACATGAAGCCCGCCCGGCAGGATGCCGCCCTGCCCCATTCCGCGGTCGATGCAGGCCGACATGGTCTCGCGGATCGCCTTCAACCGCGCGCGGACCTCCGCCTCTGGCATCCGCGCGAGTTCGTTGGCCAGGGTGAGCTCGCCGATCGTCAGTCCCGCCGCTTCGGCCCGCTCCAGCAGCTGATCGCCGGAATGGAAGGGATAGGGCACATCGGCATAAAGCCCAGACGGCGGCGCGTTGCCGGAGACTTCGCTTTCGGCGACGATCGCGCCGCCGCCTATCGAATACCAGATCCCGCTCGCCAGCTCCTGGTCCGCCACGTCGATGGCGGTGAAGCGCATTCCGTTGGAATGGAAGGACAGCCGTTCGCGCTGATGAAAAAGCAGGTCCCGCTCTTCCGAGAACCCGATCTCCGCCTCGCCACCAAGCTGCATGCGGCCGGAGGCGCGAATCTCACCGACGATCCGATCTGCCTCGTCGGGACAGATGCCGTCCGGACGCTTGCCAGATAGCCCCAGCAGCACTGCGCGATCGCTGGCATGGCCCTTTCCCGTCAGCGCGAGCGAGCCATAAAGCTCTGCCAGCACCCGCGCGGTCTGTACGAGTAGCCCGGCCATGCGGAGCTGTTCGGAAAAGGCGCAGGCCGCGGACATCGGCCCCATCGTGTGGGACGAGGACGGGCCGACCCCGATCTTGAATAAATCGAACACGCTGTGCGGCATGGGCGGCATCTAAGGCCTGCGTACCAAAAGCGCCACCGCACCGTTCTACCCCATGCGGCCGACCTTCTACCCGCACCTGGTGAAGAGCCGCTTCGAGCGCATCCGAGTAATCAGCAAGGCTCAGCCGTGCCAATTCATCCAATGAGCGTAGGAAGAAAGACAGCCGAAAGCTTCGGTTGACATCCACGGGAAGCGGGCACGCAATTTTGGTTCGATGCTGTCGAGATACGCGTCCAGCGCAACGTTCGGCGGTCCTCGCTCGATGAGCTGATCGAAGGCGCGACGCAGCTGTCGTGCAGACTGCTCGACCGCTCGCGCATCAGGGCGCGGTAGGTCGGCAAGGAAGCACGCGAGCCGCTCTTCTGATGGCACCGTTCTGATCCAGACAATCACGGCCTGGTCCCGTTCGGCGTCGAGCCTCTGGGCCTCGGGGGTGCGCCTGAACCGGTTGATGAGCCGTCTAAGCATGCTTCCGTCAGCCGAACAGCGGCAGCAGCTCTTCCGCGAACTGGCTAAGCGTGTCGTCGCGGGCGCCCATGACGATGATGCGGTCGCCGGGGCGGGTGATCTCGACCAGGCGGCGGGCGATGTCGGGGCGAAGCGGGATGTGCTCGGCGTTGCGGCCGGCGGCGCGGACGCCTTCCACGATGGTGTCGCTGCCGACCGAGCGATCGACAGTGCCGCCGAAATAGACCGGATCGCTGAGGATCAGCAGATCCTCAGGGCTCAGCTTGTCGGCAAGGGTCCGCACCAGTTCCTCGCCCATCACCCGCAGCGGCCCATAGCCGTGCGGCTGGAAGAAGACGATCAGCCGCCCCGGAAAAGCATGGAGCGCGTCGAGGGTCGCCGCGATCTTGTCGGGATTGTGCCCGAAGTCGTCGTACACGGTGACGCCGCCCGCCTCACCGACGCGCTCCAGCCGGCGCTTCAAGCCGGTGAAGCCTGCCATCGCTTCCGCCGCTTCCCTGAGCGGCACGCCAGCCGCGATGGCCGCACCAATCGCCGACAGCGCATTCACCGCATTGTGGCGGCCCGGCACCTGCAGCTGCACTTCGGCATGGTCGCCGCTCGACCGTTCGGTCACGTGGAACGACACGCCTTCCGGCGCTTCGATAAGCTCATGCCCGATCAGCTGCGCTTCGCGGTCGAAGGCAAAAGTGAGCAGGCGGTCCTGGTGCAGCTCATCGGCAATCGCCGCGACTTCCGGGTGATCGATGTTGACGACGGCAGTGCGTGCCTTGCCGACGAAATCTTCGAACAACGCACGCAGCTCGTCCATTTCCTTGTGGTCGAGGCTGATATTGCCGAGCACCGCGATGGTCGGGTCGAACAGCGCGATGGAGCCGTCGCTTTCGTCGACTTCGCTGACGAAGACCTCGCCCTCCCCAACCAGTGCGCTCGCAAACGGGGTGTCTTCGCTGACGAAGTTCTTCATCACCGCGCCATTCATCACCGTGGGGTGGCGGCCGACTGCATGGAGGATCCAGCCGATCATGCCCGTCACGGTGGACTTGCCGCTGGTGCCGCCAATAGCGATCCGCTCGGGCGCGGCGTTGAACAGCTCGGCGAGCAGCCCGGCGCGGCTCATCCGGCCGCAGCCGAGCACCGCCGCCGCTTGCACGTCGGGCACAGTGTCTTCAACGGCTGCCGACGCTACCAGCAATTGTTCCGACGAGGCGACTCCGCTGCCGTCCTGCGGGAACAAGCCGATCCCCTGCGCGCGCAGGAACTCGAACTTCGGCGCGGTCCGGCCCTGGTCCAGCGCACGGTCGGAGCCGGCCACCTCGGCGCCCTGCGCACGGACGATGCAGGCCAGCGGCAGCATCCCGCTGCCGCCGATCCCGCAGAAGAAATAGGATTTGTGAGAAGACATGAGGCGGCTAGTAGCGGGTTTCCTGGTTGCGTGAAGCACCCAAGCCCGTCCGTTTCGAGCGCAGTCGAGAAACGTTGCTCGGAGCTTGCGCTTCTCGACTTCGCTCGAAGCGAACGGAGAGTGGATTTGCGCATAGGCATCGTGGCGCCGAGCTGCCGGATCGATCAGGACGTGGTGCAGCGCGTGTCGGCGTTGGTGGCAGGGCGGGCGGAACTGGTCTGGCATCCGCAATGCTTCCTCAGCGACGGTCATTTCGCCGGACCCGACGCCGCCCGCGCCCAAGCAGCGATCGAGTTTGCGAACGATCCCGCGATCAACGCGCTCTGGTTCGCCCGCGGCGGCTATGGCGCGGCGCGGATCGTCGATGCCGTGATGAACGGACTTGGCCCTGCCGCGGCACGGAAAACCTATCTCGGCTATTCGGATGCGGGGACGCTGCTCGGCGCCCTCTATGCGCGGGGCATCGGCAGCATCGCCCATGGCCCCATGCCTTCGGACATAAGGCGGGACGGCGGCGAGGCGGCAGTGGCGCGCGCGCTCGACTGGCTCATCAACCGCTCTCCGGCCTCGCTGGAGCCATCGCTCGGCGGCTCCCCCGCCGTTGCCTTCAACATCGTCATCCTCGCCCATCTCGTCGGCGCCCGCCATTTGCCGGACCTGACCGGGCATGTGCTGATGATCGAGGAAGTGGACGAATATCTCTACCGCACCGACCGCGACCTGGCGCAGATCGTGGCGGCGGTGAAAGGCTTGGCAGGCATTCGGCTCGGCCGGATTAGCAAGGTGCCGGAGAATGATCCGGACTTCGGCGCGCCGCCCGAAACGGTGGTCCGCTATTGGTGCGAGCGGGCCGGCATCCCGTTGCTGGGCGTGGCCGATATTGGCCACGATGCCGGTAACAAGGTCGTGCCGTTCGGATGGTTGCCTCAGGCGGCTTAGCGACTATCTCGGGCGCGATGGCGCGGCAGACTCGTTCCAATGACTGGGGTTTTCCCCGCTGGCGCGCCTATGGCGGCGAGCGCGGCGCGACGCAGGTGAGGCTGTGCGACCGCGAAGGCTGCAGCGAGCCAGGCGATCGGCCTGCGCCCAAATCGCCGAACAGCCCGGAGCGTTGGTATTTCTGCGAGGCGCACGCCGCCGAGTACAACCGGAACTGGAACTATTTCGAGGGCCTGTCGGCCGAGGAAGCGGCCCAGCGCGAGGCAGATGACCTGCGCGGCGCCTCCGGCTACCGCCAGTCCGGTCATTACGCCTGGGGCGGTCCCGGCGATGGCACCCGCTCGCGCGACGAGATGCGCGCGCTCGCCGCGCTGGAGCTGGAGTCCGATGCCAGCTTCGACGATGTGAAATCCGCTTATCGCCGCCTGGCCAAGGCCAACCACCCGGACGTAAAGCCCGGCGACGCGGCGGCTGCCGAGCGGTTCCGCCAGGTCCAGGCGGCCTATGACGTGCTGAAGCGGGCGGAAGAGCGTAAGGTCGCCTAGCAGCCCTCGTCATTGCGAGGAGCGTCAGCGACGAAGCAATCTAGCAGCGCCGGATCCTGGATTGCTTCGCTGCGCTCGCAACGACGAGCCAAAAAATCACGTATACCTTTCTGCGGTCGCCCTGATCAGCGCGATCATGTTCGGGATACCCTGGGTGCGGTTTGAACTGAGCTGATTGCGCAGGTCAAAGGGGGCGAGTTCGCCCTCGATGTCGGTGCCCATGATTTCCGCCGGCGTCTTGTCCTGCACCGTCTGCAGCACGAGCGCGATGATGCCCTTGGTGATTGCCGCGTTCGAATCGGCCAGAAAATGGAGCCGCTCGGCCTGCTTCATCGGATACACCCACACCGAAGCCGAACAACCGCGCACCAACGTCGCGTCGGTCTTCAGCGGATCGGGCATAGGCTCGAGGTCGCGCCCGAGATCGATCAGCAGCCGGTAGCGATCATCGGCATCGAGCAGTTCATAATCGTCGAGAATGTCTGAGAGTGTCGGCATCGAAAGCGCAGATAGGGCGCCAGCCGCCGATCGTCACCTGCCGAAGCCCGCTGGCGGGTCGCCCGCCTGCTGCTATGCTGCTCTCCTGAGCGACAAGGGAGGGCCGAATGGCGCGCGAATTCTCGATCATCGTCTATGGGGCAACTGGGTTCACCGGACGGCTGGTCGCCGAGTATCTTGCTGCCAACTACCCCGATCTGCGCTGGGCGATGGCGGGGCGCACCCAGGCCAAGCTGGAGCAGATCCGGGCGGAGATCGGCGCTCCGGCCACCCTCCCCCTCATAATCGCCGACGCCGCCGATCCGGCGAGCCTGGGCGAGATGGTCATGCGGGCCGATGTCGTGATCACCACTGTTGGACCCTATCAGCTCTACGGGACCGGCCTTGTCGCGGCGTGCGCCACGCACGGTACCGCCTATGTCGATCTGTGCGGCGAGCCGGGCTGGATGCGCGAGATGATCGACGCGCATCAGGACCGCGCCAAGGCGAGCGGCGCACGCATCGTCTTCTCCTGCGGCTTCGACTCTATCCCCTTCGATCTCGGTGTCCAGCAGCTGCAGAAGCTCTGCACCGAGCGGTTCGGCGCACCGGCGCCGCGCATCAAGGGCCGGGTGCGGGCCATGCAGGGCGGCTTCTCCGGCGGCACGGCGGCGAGTCTCAAGGCGACGCTCGCGGCGCTCGCCAAGAACCCGTCGCTGGTCAAGGTGCTGGGAAGCTCCTTCGGCCTGACGCCCGGCTTCGAAGGGCCGGACCAGCCCAACATGATGCTGCCGCACTACGACAGCGCGGTGAACGCCTGGGTCGCGCCTTTCATCATGGCGCCGATCAACACCAAGAATGTCCACCGGACCAATGCGCTGCTCGGCCACCCTTATGGACGCGACTTCCGCTATGACGAGATGATGGTCGCGCCCGGCCTGGGTGAGATGGGCAAGGCTGCGGCCGAAGCCATCGCCAAGTTCAATCCGCTGATGGGCGAAGGCGGGCCCAAGCCCGGCGAAGGCCCCAGCAAGGAAGAGCGCGAGAGCGGCTTCTACGACATCCTGTTCGTTGCCGAATATCCGGACGGCCGGACGGCAAGGCTGTCGGTCAAGGGCGACCGAGATCCGGGCTATGGCTCGACGTCGAAGATGATCGCCGAAAGCGCACTGTGCCTGGTCGAAGACGTGCAGGGCGAAGGCGGCATCTGGACGCCCGGCGCGATCATGGGCGATCCGCTGGTCAAGCGGCTGGAAAGCCGGGCAGGCCTGAGCTTCACCGCCGGGGGCTGAAACGCGATGCGCCTCGCTGCCAGGGGGGTGTGCAGCGGGGCGCCAACGCGGGAACACGAAGCTCGCGAAGGGGGAAGCAAGCTTCATAAGCATTAACGGCTTCGCCATGCGTTGGTTCCTGATTTCGATTAGGAACGCAGGTGTAACATCCTGTTTTCGCGCCCTTTCACCGACCGTTTAGCGGCAGCGTTGAACTGAGCCGCGGCTGGCGGCATGAGTGGCCGCCTCAATCAGCTAAGGCTCTTGCTTGATGAAGAAGATGATCGCCGCCCTCGCCCTGCTCTCCACCGCGGCGCTGGCCCAGGCGCCGCAGTTCAGCACCGATCGGCTGACGCAGGACATCCGCACGCTTTCCTCCGACGCGTTCGAGGGGCGCGGCCCCGCGACGCCAGGCGAGCAGAAGACGATCGCCTATATCTCGGAAGGCATGGCAGCCGCCGGGTTGCAGCCGGCAGGCGACGTCGAAGGTGGCAAGCGCAGCTGGTACCAAAAGGTGCCGCTGCTGCGCACTTCGATCAGCGATGCCGACCCGAAGCTGGTGCTGACGGTCGCCGGCAAGGCGATGCCGATGACCCAGGGCGAGCAGATCGCGGTCCGCGCACCGCTGACCGGGCAGAAGCACGTCAACGTCAACAACGCGCCGCTCGTCTTCGTCGGCTATGGCGTCACCGCGCCCGAGCGGAAATGGGACGATTTCAAGGGCCTGGACGTAAAGGGCAAGATGCTCGTCGTCCTCGTCAACGATCCCGATTTCGAGACCGGCAATGGCGATTTCGGCGGCAAGGCGATGACTTATTATGGTCGCTGGACCTACAAATATGAGGAGGCAGCCAGGCGCGGTGCAGCCGGGGTGCTGATCGTGCACGAGACCGATCCAGCATCCTATGGCTGGAACACCGTCAAGAACTCCAACACGAACACAATGTTCGACATCGTCCGCAAGCACCCCAAGGCGTCGCACACGCCCGTGGAGGCCTGGATCCAGCGCGACCAGGCCGTAGCGATCTTCAAGGCGTCTGGCCTCGATTTCGAAGCGGAGAAGAAGCGCGCGCAAACCCGCGGCTTCAAGCCGGTGCCGCTCAAGGCCAGCTTCTCAGCCGATTACCGCGTCGATGCGGAAGTGATCACTTCGCACAATGTCGCCGGTATCCTGCCCGGGGCGCAGCGGCCGGACGAGATTGTCGTCTATTCGGGCCATTGGGATCATCTGGGCGTCGGCCAGCCGGATGCGCGTGGCGACCGCATCTATAATGGCGCCGTCGACAATGCGACCGGCATCGCCCAGATGCTGGAGCTCGCCCGCACCTTTGCCAAGGGCCCGCGTCCGCAGCGCTCGATCCTGTTCCTGGCCGTAGGCGCCGAGGAAAAGGGCCTGCTCGGCTCTGAATATTATGCCTCCAACCCGCTCTATCCGCTGGCGAAGACCGTCGGCGTGATCAACATGGATGGCGGTTCGATCGCCGGCCCGACGCGCAACTTCACGATTTCGGGAAGCGCGAAGCTCGGCCTTCTCGACGATCTGACGCGGCTCGCGGCCGCCCGCAACCGGGTCTATTCGCCCGATCCGAATCCCGAAGCCGGCGGCTTCTACCGCTCCGACCATTTCCCCTTCGCCAAGCGCGGCGTGCCGGCCATTTCCTTCGATGGCGGCAATAACCTGGTCGAGGGCGGCGTCGCGCGCGGCGAGGAGCTCAGCAAGGCCTATACGCGCGACCGCTATCACCAGCCGGCGGACGAATGGAGCCCGGACTGGAATCTGGCCGGGATGACGGCCGATCTCGAGCTGCTGCACGCGCTCGGCTCCGAGCTCGCCAACCGCCGCGCCTGGCCGAACTGGAGCACGGATAGCGAATTTCGCGCGACTCGAGACAAGACGGCAGCGCAGCGGCGCTAGCAACAAATCTCGCTCGTCCCGAGCGATGTTCGGCCAAAAAAGTAAGGGCCCCGCTCTCAGGGGTGGGAGAGCGGGGCCCGGACTTGGGTCGTCCTGGGTCGGCAAGGAGGGGTGGCCTTGCCGTGGTTCGGACAGCGGGGAAGGGGTAAACCGCGCTGTCGGGATCAGTATATCGCCGCGAGCCGTCGCAAACCTATGTCGGCAGTCACACGAAAATGTCGCAACTTGTCGCGTACTTCTCCGTCATCACAGGACCGCAGAGCTGAAAATAGGGACAGTCCCTATTTTCAGTAAGCCCGCGCGACGGCGAAGGCGACCGCTTCGGTCAGCGCCGCCTTGGCCGCGCTCGGGCCAAATCCGCCCAAGGCATCGATCGCCCGCTGGCCATAGTGGCGGGCGTGCGCAAGCGTGTCCTCCAGCGCGCCAGTGTCGCGCAGCAGCCGCGTCGCGTGCGCCAGGTCTTCGTCGCTGACCCGGTGACCCATCATCGCGTCGCGCCAGAACGCCTTGTCCTCGGCCGAGCCGCGCGCATGAGCGAGGATCACGGGCAAGGTCACCTTGCCGTCGCGGAAGTCGTCACCGACGCCCTTGCCCATCGTTGCCGCGTCCGAGGCATAATCGATCGCGTCATCGACCAGCTGGAAGGCGATGCCCAGATTGCGGCCATAGGCGTCGAGCGCCTGCTCCTCCGCCTCGGGCCGCTCCGCCACCACGGCGGCGATGCGGCAGGCGGCTGCGAACAGGGACGCGGTCTTCGCGCCGATGATGTCGAGATAGCGTTCCTCGGTCGTGTTCACCTGGCGCTGCGCGGTGAGCTGGTTAACCTCCCCTTCTGCGATCACGGCCGAGGCGTTGGACAGGATGCGCAGCACCTTGAGGCTGCCATCTTCGACCATCAGCTCGAAAGAGCGACTGAACAGGAAATCGCCGACCAGCACGCTCGCCGGATTTCCCCAGATGATATTGGCGGTGCGCCGACCGCGCCGCAGGTCGGATCCGTCCACGACATCGTCGTGCAGCAAAGTCGCAGTGTGGATGAACTCCACGGCGGCAGCGAGCTTGTGGTGGCGCGTGCCTGGATAGTCGAGCAGCTTGGCGCAGGCGAGCGTCAGCATCGGCCGCATCCGCTTGCCGCCGCCGGCGATCAGGTGACCGGCGAGCTCCGGGATCAGCGGAATGTCCGACTGCATCCGCTCCAGAATGACGCTGTTCACCGCATTCATGTCGTGCGCGACAAGACGGACCATGGGATCGAGCGAGGGCGAAGCGGACGTGCCGTCGATGCGGTGAAGAGTGGCGCTCATGCTGCCCGCCATGTGGCGAGACGCGCCCTCCAAGGCAAGGCTATCTCCAAGCCGTTCGGGCTGAGCCTGTCGAAGCCCTCCTTTTCTTTTGACTCAAAGGAAGTGAGAAGGGAGGGCTTCGACAAGCTCAGCCCGAACGGAGCGGGGGAATAGTTTGGACGATAACAACCGCCTGACGCGCTATCGCGAAAGCATTGACAATATCGATGCCGCCCTCGTCTTCATGCTCGCCGAACGCTTCAAGATTACTCAGGCGGTCGGGGCCTATAAGGCGGAGCATGGCCTGCCGCCCGCCGATCCGGGTCGAGAGGAGCGGCAGATCGAGCGCCTGCGGCGGCTCGCCGCGGAGGCAAAGCTCGATCCCGAATTCTCGGAGAAATTCCTCCGCTTCATCATCGACGAAGTGATCCGCCACCACGCCCGGATGCAGCAGGGATAGGCAGGTTCGACAGCGATCTACCGGCCAATATGGTTAACGGGCCGGTGTGCAGGCCTTGTTTAGGTTTCCGCAACGTCTGTCTCGTATTCCAGTGTCGTTGATCTTGGGACGGGCAGTCGGGTCAACGGGGTAGAACTGGACCAAGGAGACATCTCGTGCAGAAACTGCGCAACATCGTTCGGAATTCCAAGGGCGCGACCGCGATCGAATACGGCCTGATCGCCGCGCTGATCGCCGTCGCCGCCATCACGGCCATGTCGTCGCTCGGCACGAAGGTCGGCACGACCTTCAACAACGTGTCGTCGAACATGAAGGTCAGCTAAGACCCTCATCTGAAGCGATTGCGGAGGGGCGGCGGACCAGCAGGTTCGCCGCCCCTTTCGCATTTCTGACAAGGCTGGACAGAGCCGCCTTCCCTCCCCCACAACAGGCGCCATGCGGGCCAATATCAAGGACGTGAGCCAAAGAGCGGGGGTGTCGATCAAGACGGTCTCCCGCGTCATCAACAATGAGCGTTACGTTCGTCCCGCCACCCGCGCCCGCGTCGAGGAAGCCATGGCGGCTTTGGGCTTTCAGCCCAGCTACGCCGCCCGCGCTTTGGCAGGGGGCAAGTCGTTCCAGATCGCGCTCGTCTGCAGCAATCCCGGCCCCTATTACCTCCACGGCCTGATCGGCGGCCTGCGCGGCCGCTGCGCCGCCGAGGGCGTGCGCCTGATCGTCCATGCTTATGAGACCGAGACTGAAGAGCTTGGCGAGGATGTGCTCAGCTTCTTCCGCCAGATGAACCTGGACGGCGCCATATTGACGCCGCCGATCGCCGATCAGCCGGTGGTGCTGGATCATCTCGACCGGGCGGGCACGCCCTATGTCCGCATCTCGCCGGCCGCGGATTTGGATCGCGGCGCTTCGGTGTCGATCGACAATCACGGCGCCGCCCGCATGATGACGCGGCGGCTGATCGACATGGGCCACCAGCGCATCGGCTTCGTCATCGGGCACAAGGGCTTCAGCGTTAGCGAGCAGCGGCTGGAGGGCTATCTCGATGCATTGCGCGAGTGCGGTATCGCGCTCGACGGCAGCCTGCTTCAGCAGGGCGAGTTCAGCTTCCAGTCGGGTGCGGCAGCGGCGGAAGAATTGCTCGGACTGCGCCGGCCGCCGACCGCGATCTTTGCCAGCAGCGACGACATGGCAGCCGGCGTCTTGAGTGTCGCGCATCGCCGTGGCGCGAAAGTGCCCGATCAGATCGCAATCGCCGGCTTCGATGACACCGATCTCGCCAGCCTCGTTTGGCCTGGCCTCACCACCGTCCGCCAGCCGATCCGCGCCATGGCCGAGCGCGCCGCGGAACTGCTCTTTGCCGGTGAGCAGGAGCGTGTGGTGCTGCCATTCGAGATCATCGAACGCGGCTCCACCGGGCCGGCCTGAGAGCGCATCTTCCTACTCGTCATCCCCGCGCAGGCGGGGACCCAGCTTCTTCTTCACTTCACCGTTGTGGATTCCCGGTTTCGCGGGAATGACGAAGCGACGAATCAGCCCGGGGCATCAGCAGCCGCAGCCAGGCGATGGCGAGCAGATACGACACCGCCGCGAAGATGAAGAACGGCGCATAGCCATAGCCCGCGGTGAGTGCCGTGCCGACGACCCAGACAAGCAGCCCGCCCGCGACATTGCCGCAAAAGGCGCCGAACGCCGTCACCCGGCCGACCTTGGCGCGCGGCACGACGTCCGTGATGGTGGCGAAGATTGAGAGCGAGAAGCCCTGGTGACCGGCGAGCACCACGCCCATCATCACCGCGACCGTCCAGAAACTGTCCAGCTGCAGCACGAAGGGCACTGGGGTGACGACCAATGCCGATACCACCATCACGGTCTTGCGCACCTTGGCGACGGGCCAGCCCTTGGCGATCAGCCGGCTCGAGATCGCCCCCGCCGCGAGCCCGCCCAGAGCCGACCCGGCAAAGGCCAGCGCCAGCGGCACCGCCAGCTGCCCCGTCGTCAGCTCATAGGTTCGGCGGTAGAAATCGGGCAGCCAGAAGGTCAGCAGCCAGAAGGTCGAATCCGACAGGGCCTTGGCGATCACGATCGCCCAGGTGCGGCGTTCGCTGAGGATCGGACCATAGGGCTTGCCGTCGTCCGAAAAGTCGAGCTCCGGATCCTCGGCGCTGTCGTCGAAGCGGACGCCGCGGGCGACCGCCAGCCAGGCGGCGAGCGTCACGAAGCCGCCGATGCCCGCCAGCAGCAGCGCGCCCCGCCAGCCGACCGACGCCGCCAGCACCGGGATGAAGAAGGGCAAGCTGATCGTGCCGATGCTCGCGATCGCGGTATTGATGCCGAGTGCCAGCGAGCGCCGCTCGGCCGCGAACAGGGTCGCGACCATTTTGATCGTGAGCGGCGTCTGCATGGCTTCGGTCGCACCCAGGCCGATCCGGGCGGCAACCACCTGCCAGGCGGAGATCGCCCAGCCATGCGCCATGGCCGCCACGCTCCACGCCGATACGCCGGCGATCATCGACCGGCGTACGCCCAGCCGGTCGATCAGCCAGCCAGTGAACAGGAAGGAGGCCGCCGCCGACAGTTGGGTGTAGAAGGCGAGACGTCCGAACTCCGCATCAGTCCAGCCCAACTCGGCCGACATGTCTGGCTTCAGGATCGCGATGACAGGCCGGTCCATCGCATTGAAGATGCCCGCCACGCACAACAGCGCGAACAGCGTCCAGCCGCGACCTTGCCCGAGCCTACGCCCCTCGACTTCGCTCGGGACGAGCGTGCTGGACCCCGAAACCTCTCCGCTCTTCACGAGCGAAGTCGGGGGGCGCTGGTCCGAACTCACCCGATCGTCACGCGTTCGCCGTGCCGCAGAAAGGCGACGGCATTGCGGCGCAGGTGCTTGGTGCCCGGGTCGAGCATGACCTCAGGCGTATATTGGGCGAGATAGACCCGGCGCGGCTTGTCCGTGCGGTTCGCGCCCGTTGCATGGAGCGTCAGGCTCGAAAAGGCGACCACATCGCCAGCCTTCGCCTCCACCATGACGCCTTCCGTGCCGGCTGGAGCCCCGACCAGGTCGTTGGTGCCCGGCTGGCGCTGATGGTCGATGATCCCGCCCTTGTGGCTCCCGGGGATCAGGCGTACCGTGCCATTCTCCTCGGTCGTATCGTCGAGCGGACACCAGCAGGTAAGATAGGGCGCGTGATCTGGGGGACCGCCATTGCCGACCACATAGCCCGAGTCCTGGTGCCAGGAAAATGGCAGGCCGCCTTCGGGGCCCTTCACAACATATTGATCGAAGAAGAAATAGGCGTCGGCGCCGAGCGTCGCGCGGCAGACCTCCGCCATCGCCTCGCTGAACAGCACGGAACGGAGCTCCGGCGAGACCCGTTGGCACTCGTTGGCGAAATAGCGCTTGCCCCGATGGCTGATGCCGATGGTGTCGACGCCGAGCTCGTCCATCCGAGCGTCCTCGCGCGCGACCAAGGCGTCGCACTCGCGGCGGAGCAGTTCGAGCGGCGTCCCCACCAGCACGCCGGGAAACACGGCAAAGCCTTGCTCGGCAAACTGGCGGGATTGCTGTTCGAAGCTCAAGTTCGTCACCTCTCCTTCGTCATTGCGAGCGGAGCGAAGCAATCCACCTTCTGCGCCGCTGGATTGCTTCGTCGCATCCGCTCCTCGCAATGACGAGTCTTCAACAATTAGAAGTTGAAGCGGACATTCACCCCGAAATAGCGGTCCACATCACGCGGCAGCAGGTAGCGGAAGCTGCCGCCGGGACCGCCCGGCGTGATCAGCGTCGCATAGCTCTGGTCCGTCAGGTTGCGGCCGAAGAAGTTCACCCGCCAGACGCCGTTCGGATCCACGACCGCCACATTGGCATTCAGGATCGTATAAGCGTCGATCGTGATCGCGCGGCGGGTCGCGATCTCGGCCGGAGTCACCGCCTGCTGGAGGGTCGACACCTGATCGCTAGTGATCGCCACGTCACCGCCGATCTCAAAGTCGGCGAAACCCCCGGTCTCGATCTTCCACAGCGCAGCCAAGTTGCCCTTCCACTTGGGCGCAAGCGGCAGCTGCTCGCCGGCCCGGGTGCTCTGGCCCGCCTGGGTGACGTTGAACCGCTTGATCTCGGCATCGGTGTAAGCAAGCCCCGCCGTGATCGTGAAGTTGCGCGACGGACGGATCAGCGATTCGATCTCGAAGCCCTTGGTCGCGATCGTGCCGGCGTTCGTCAGGTTGGTGACGGTGCTGACATTGGGCGGCGTTCCGACCTGAATGAAGCCGTTCGCCTGGAAGTTCTTGTAGGTCGCGTGGAACAAGGCGGTGTTGAGCGTGAAGGTGCCGTCGGCCGACTGGAACTTGGAACCGATCTCATAAGCGTCCGACGTCTCCGGCTTAAGCGGAGCGGTCAGGGTCGGGTTCTGGTTGAAGAAGACGTTGAACGCAGGCCCCTTATAGCCCTGGGTATAGGTGCCATAGACCATCCAATCGTCGGTCACGTCGAACTGCGCGCCGCCCTTGACCGAGAAGTCGTCGTTCTTGACCTTGAAGCGGCCATTGAACGCAGCAGCGAGCACACCGGGACCGGCGACGAGCGAGGCGGTACGATCGTTGAAGGCGGTCAGGTCGTCATGCGTGTAACGGCCACCAGCAATCAGGCGGAAGCGGTCGGTGACGTTCACGGTGACGTTGCCGTAGATGGCCGCGTTCTTGAACGTCGATCCGAACACACCCCGGGCGCTCGGCGTCGTGAAGTTGCCAGGCGTCAGGACGCAAGGCGTAAGCGTCGGCGAATTCTGGATGTTACACACGATATCGTCGCGCTGAAAGGTGCGCTGCTGCTTCGCCCAATAATAGAAGCCGCCGATCACATATTCGATGAACTGACCCCCCGGGGACGTCAGGCGAACTTCCTGCGTAAAGGTCTTGGATGGCTGCGGGCCGAAGTCCAGTTGCTGGAAGCCACCGCCATTCGCGAAAACCGTATCGATGAAGTCGCCGTCGCGAATGCCGAAGTTGCGGTAATAGCGATAGGCGGTGATCGATGTCAGCGTGCCTGCGGTGCCGACGTCGAGGTCGCCCTGCAGCGACACACCCCAGCTCCGCTCCTTCGTCTCCGTCAGCGTGTTCTGGCGGATCTGGCGCGTAGCCGCTCCGGAAATGTCGATACCGCTCACCGCGCCGGCGAGCACGCCCGCTGGCAGCGTACCCACCACCTCCGCGCAGCAGTCGCTGTTCTGCTTGCGATAATCGCCGATCAGGGTCAGAGTCAGCGCGTCGGTCGGCTGCGCCTCGACGACCGCGCGAATGCCATAACGCTCATAACCATTGACGGTGCGATTGAGCGTCAGGTTGCGGACGATACCGTCAAAGTTCGCGTAGGACGCCGTGATGCGGCTCTTGATCGTGTCCGAGAGTGGAAGATCGATCGCGCCGCGGATCTTATATTCCTCATCGGTGGTGGCAGTCGCTTCGACATATCCGCCGAACTCGCTGCCGGGGCGGCGAGTCACCACGCTTATCACGCCGGCCGATGCATTCTTGCCGAAGAGCGTACCCTGCGGCCCACGCAGCACCTCGATCCGCTCGACGTCATACAAGTCGCCAAACGCTTCGCCGGCGCGTGCAAAGGTCACCCCATCGACCACGAAGCCGACGCTCGGTTCGGCGGCGATCGAAAAGTTGATCGTGCCGACGCCGCGCAGGAATAGCGTCGAATCGAGGCTGGTCGCCGAATCCTTGAAGTTCAGGCTGGGCACGAGCTGCTGCAGCGACTGGATGTTGACGCCCCCGCGCTGCTCGAACTGCGCGCCGGAGACGACGCTCACCGCGGCGGGCACGTCCTGGAGATTTTCTTCGCGTTTCTGGGCGGTGACGACGATGTCGCCAAAGCTCTCTTCCGCCGCCGCAGTCTCGGCCGGCCGCTGGGCCAAAGCAGGCACCGCCGAAAAAGCGAGCGCGATCAAGCTTGTAGTCAAGGTCAAGCGACGCATTTCAGATTTCCCCACCCTATTGATAGCGTTGTCATACGCAGACTAAGCAGAATTACGGATTGCCGGAAAGCCCAAGGCGGCGCCGCCTAGAAATTGTTTACGGGATTGTTGCGCGTCTGCATCAGTCCAAGGCTTCGGGCGTTCCCGCCGGCATGACGGCTTCCTCGCTTCTCCGCCTGCTCGCGGGCATCGAAGGCGCGCTGGACCGGCTCGGATCGACGCTCGGGCGCCATCACCGCTGCGAGGTGCGGCTGCTCGCTTATGCAGGCTACCGCACGGAAACGCGGCTGCACCTGAAAGGGCGCGTCGTCCGCGCTGCTCCGACGCTCACGCCGGGCGCGGGAACCTGGAGCCGGATGCGCGCCATGCTCGCCATCTACAACAGCCGCGAACTCGCCGGTGTGCCGGTCCAACTCCAGGCGTACGGCGAGACCCACGAGACCGTGACCGACCAGGAAGGCTATTTCCATTTCGACAAGCCCGTCGCCCAGCCGCTGCCCAAGGCCACGTCGTGGGAAAAGGTGACGCTGACGACACCCGGCCGCACATCGGCGACGCCCCAGGTCTCCGCGCCCATGCTTGCGCCCGGTGCCAACAACAATTGGGGCATCATCTCCGACATCGACGACACGGTGGTCGAAACCGGCGCGACGAACTTCGTCAGGAACTGGCGGCGCGTGCTGGTTGAGCGGCCTTCGGACCGGCTGGCGGTGCCCGGCGCGTCCGCGCTCTACCGGATGATCGCGGTCGATCACCGCGCACCTGCCCGCCCCTTCTTCTACGTCTCCTCCTCGCCCTGGAACCTCTACGGCTTCCTGACGGAGTTCATGGAGCTGAACGGCATCCCGCACGGCCCGATGTTCCTGAAGGACTATGGCCTGGACGCCGACAAGCTAATCGACAGCGGCCATGAGACGCACAAACTGCTGGCGATCGAGACAATCCTTGCCGCCTATCCGAAGCTCCGCTTCCTGCTGATCGGCGACAATGGCCAGAAGGACGTCACCATCTACGCGCAAGTGGTGAAGGATTTCGGCCCTCGCGTCGCTGCCGTGTTCATCCGCGACGTTGACGGCAGCTGCCGCTCAGGTCCCGAGGGCACCCTGCTGCGCGCGATCGAGGCAGCGGGCGTGCCGACCTTTTGCGGCGCCGGCTTCGACGATGCGCTCGCGGTGGTGGAGAAGCTCGACCTCGACCGGCCGGTCGAGGCAGCGAAGGCGGTGATTGCGCCCTTCCAGGCACCTGACTTGCTCGTCCCGAGCCCTTCGCCGCCGCCTGTCGGCGGCGCTCAGGGCTCAGGGCGAGCAGACAAATCTATGTTCTAACTTCCTCCAGCGTCACGGCCCGCTTCTCTCGCGCGCTTAACTCGGCGGCGGCGCCGATCTCGACGGCGCGCAGGCCATCTTCGGCCGTGACCAGCACTTCGCCCTCGCCACGCACGACCGCGTTGAAATGCTGGTGCTGGTAATAGGTCGATCCGTGATGCTGGCCGGTCGAGAGCGCCAGCTCGTCCACGCCGACGTGCTCGCGCTCGACCTGCTTGGGGTTCATAAAGCCGACGCGGGGCGAGAACACGATCGAGCCTTCGGGGATCAGCACGTCGAGCCGAGCCTTGTCGCCGACGGCAGTGATCTCTTCCTGGTTCTCCGCCCCGTCCGCGAACATGCAGAGGTCGAGCATCGCCCGCACGCCGTTCGAGAAATCGACGACGGTGTAGCTGTTGTCGATGATGTCGGGCTTCTGCCCGTCATAACGTTCGTCCTGGTGGTTCACGTCCATCGCGCCGGAGCAATAGACGCGCACGGCTTCCGATTGCACGATCAGCCGCATCAGATCGAAGAAGTGGCAGCATTTCTCGACCATCGTGCCACCGGTATTGCGGCTGAAGCGGTTCCAGTCGCCGACTTTGGGCAGGAAGGGAAAGCGGTGCTCGCGGATCGAGAGCATCTGCAGCCGTCCGACCCGCCCACCATGGACCTGGTCGATGAACTTGGCGGCCGGCGGCATGAAGCGATACTCCATCGCCGTCCAGAAAGCGTGGCTTCGCCCCGCCGCAGCCTCGGCGATCCAGCGCGCATCCTCAATCGTGGTGGCAAGCGGCTTTTCGCAGAGGATGTGGACCGGCGCCTCGATGATCGGCTCGAGCACCGATCGGTGGGTGTGATTGGGGCTGGCGATGATGATGGCGTCCACCTCGCCCGAGCGCGCCAGCGCCTCGCCATTTTCATAGACTTTGGGTTCGCACCAGCCCGCGGAAGCGGTCTTCGCCCAGTCGAGCGACTGCGCCACGGGATCGTGGATCGCGACCAGTTCGGCGCCCGGGGTTACGCGGAGATTCTGGATGTGCTCCAGCCCCATCATGCCCGTTCCGATCATTCCATACCGAACCCGGCTAGCCATTCCCGAACCTTCCGTGCCATAAGACAGCGATGTCATATTTGCCTGTCTCACCCGATAAGCGCCCGCTCGGCAAGAGCGGAATCGAAGTTTCTCCCGTCGCATGGGGCATGTGGCGCTTCGCCGGCGACGACGTGAACGCCGCCCGCCGCAAGGTCGAAGCGGCGCTCGACGCCGGCATCACCCTGTTCGACACCGCGGACATCTACGGTCCGGACAACAAGGAGCCGTTCGGCGCCGCCGAGGCGCTGCTCGGGCGCGTGTTCAAGGACGCGCCGGGCCTGCGCGACAGGATGGTGCTCGCGACCAAGGGCGGCATCGTTATCGGCACGCCCTATGACAGCAGCAGCGACTATATCGGCCAGGCAATCGACGCTTCGCTGCAGCGGCTCGGAACCGAGCGTGTGGAGCTGTGGCAGATCCACCGCCCCGACATCCTCACTCATCCGCAGGAAGTCGCGCGCGCCCTTGAAAAGGCGCAGGCGGCCGGCAAGATCGCCGCCGTCGGCGTGTCCAACTTCACGATCTGGCAGACGGCGGCGCTCGCCCAGTATTTGACCATCCCCTTGGTCTCGACCCAGCCGGAATTCTCGGCACTCGCGCTCGATCCGATCCGCAGCGGGCTGCTCGACCAGGCGATGATGCTTGACCTGGCCGTGCTCGCCTGGTCCCCGCTCGCGGGCGGCCGCATCGCCGAACCCTGGGATGGGCGCAGCCAGGAAGTGGCGGCTTTGCTCGATAAAAAGGCAAAAGAAGCGGGCGTGGGCCGCACCGCCGCCGCGCTCAGCTGGATCATGGCGCATCCGTCGCGTCCGATCCCGATCGTCGGCACGCAGCGGCCGGAGCGGATCGCCGAAATTCCACAGGCGCTCCAGCCGCGCTGGACGCGCGCCGAATGGTATGCCGTGCTGCAAGCTTCGATGGGGGAGAGACTACCGTGAGCGCCTGCGAGATCAGCTGGTTTTCCGCGCTGTGCGACGATGATTATGAGTTTCTGGGCGTTTCCGATCCGAAGCTCAAATCCAGCTGGGAGCATTGCCGCGACATTGTCCTGACCGCGGAGACCGGCGGCTTCGACAACATCCTCCTGCCGTCGGGCTATGCTCTCGGTATCGACACCACTGCCTTCGCCGCCGCCATCTCAACGCTGGTTCACCGGATCAGGCTGCTGATGGCGGTGCGGATCGGCGAGACCTGGCCGCCGCAGCTGGCGCGCCAGATCGCGACCATCGACCGCATCCTCGGCGGTCGCCTCACGGTCAATATCATCTCGTCCGACATGCCGGGCGAGACACTGGCTTCGGCGCCGCGTTATGCCCGCACCGTCGAGGCGATGAAAATCCTGAAGACATTGCTGAACGGCGAGCCGCTCGATCATGACGGCGAGTTCTGGAAGCTGAAGCTTGACCCGCCGCGCGTCGGCACGGTCTCCGGCAAATGCCCGCCGCTTTATTTCGGCGGCCTGTCGCCGGATGCCCGCGACGCGGCCGCGCAAGGCTGCGACGTGTATCTGATGTGGCCGGACCGCGAGGAAGCGGTGCGCGACATCATCGCCGATATGAAGGACCGCGCCGCCAAATATGGCCGCACGCTCCGCTTCGGCTACCGCGCCCATGTGATTGTTCGCGAAACGGAGGACGAGGCACGCGCCTATGCCCGCCGCCTGCTTTCCAAGCTGGACGCCGAGACCGGCGCCGCGATCCGGCAGAAGTCGCTCGACTCGACCTCCGTTGGCGTCACTGCCCAGGCGGCGCTGCGCGAAGCCGCCGATAATGAGGGCTTTGTCGAGGAGGGCTTGTGGACCGGCATCGGCCGCGCCCGCTCCGGATGCGGCGCGGCGATCGTCGGCGATCCTGACCAGGTGCTGGCGAAGCTGCAGCGCTACCGCGCTATGGGCATCGAGGCGTTCATCCTGTCCGGCTATCCGCACGCGGCGGAGGCAGACCTGTTCGCCCGCCACGTGCTGCCCCGGATCGATCACGGGCCGCTCGTCTAGTCTCAGCTGTTCCCCGGCGAAGGCCGGGGCCCAAGATCACACCCGCGCCAGTGGGCCCGGCCTTCGCCGGGGAGCAACTTAACTTGGACGGCTCAAGCCTTATAAGCGGCCCATGATCATCGTAGTCCCAGCCCTCGCCCGCCCGCTGATCGAGCCGCACCTTCCTCAAGACGCGGAGGTCCGCTGGTTTGCTTCGGCCGAGGACGCCTATGCGATGGCGCCGGGCGCGGAGGTCGGCTGGCTCGACATGCAAGTAGCCAGGAACACCGGTCGCGCGATCTCCCTCGGTACCGATCTGAAGCTGGTCACCACCATCTATGCCGGCACCGACGCCTTTCCGCTGCAGGAGATGAAGGCGCGCGGCACGCGGCTGACCAATGGCGTCGGCATCAACACCAATGCGGTCGCCGAATATGCGGTGATGGGCATGCTGTCGCTGGCGAAGGACTTTCCGGCGATCGTGCGCGCGCAGGACCGGTCGGAGTGGCTGCTCGACGCGCCCGGCAAGGTCGAGCTTCAGGGAAGCAAGGCGTTGATCATCGGCTATGGCGCCATCGGCCGGCGGATCGGCGAGATCCTGGGCGGCTTCGGCGTCGAGGTAACAGGCGTTCGCCGCTCGGCCAGCGGCGAGCCGAACATGCTCGGTCCCGACGACTGGCGGCCGCGCCTGGGCGAGTTCGACTGGGTCATTGTCGCCGCGCCGGCCACGTCGGAAACGGCGCATCTGATCGGCGCCGACGAACTCGCGGCGATGAGGCCCAGCGCCTATCTGGTGAACATCGCCCGCGGCACGCTCGTCGACCAGAGCGCGCTGATCGCCGCGCTGGAGAGCAAGCAGATCGCCGGCGCCCATCTCGACGTCACCGATCCGGAGCCGCTGCCGCCCGAACACCCGCTGTGGAGAGCACCCAACACGCTGATCACCATGCATTTGTCCGGCCGAGCCCAGACCCGCATGTTCCAGCGCGCCGCCCAGCTCTTCCTAGACAATCTGGCGCGCTATCGGGCTGGCGAGCCGCTGATCAACCAGGTCGATCTCGATCTCGGCTATTGATCGCGGCGCCTGTCGAACCGCACCCGACGTTGATCGAGTCCCGATTGCCGGATAGCGTTAGGGCTTCTTCAGCCGAGCCGCAGAATAGGAGACCCTGATGCGCGCCCTGACCCTTGCTTTTGCCGTTTCGTCCGCCTTCATCGCCAGCGCCGCGCCGGCCCAGGCGCCGTCCGCCGCGCTCAAGCAGGCGGTGGCGAACCCCGCTCGCAGCGAAGCCAATCGCGCCCGCGACCAGTATCGCCATCCGGCCGAGACGCTCGCCTTTTTCGGCATCAAGCCGACCGACACCGTCGTCGAGCTGTGGCCCGGCGGCGGTTGGTACACCGAGATTCTCGCTCCCTATCTCGCCGAGCGGGGCAAGCTGATCGTCGCCGCGCCGACGGCGAAGGGACTGGAGGGTACGCAGAAGCGGCTCGCCGCCAAGCCCGAGCTGTTCGGCAAAGTGCAGGCGGTGAACTTCCCGACCCTGCTCGGCGGCACCGGCGTCTCGCCGGGCACCGCCGATGCAGTGCTGACCTTCCGCAACGCGCACAACTGGCGCGGCGGCTATCAGCATCCCGAGAAGCAGGATTATTCGCTCGAGGCGTTCCGGGAAATCTATGCGATGCTGAAGCCGGGCGGTGTGCTCGGCGTCGAGGATCACCGCCTGCCCGAAAGCGCCGACGATGCCCGGGAGAAGTCGAGCGGCTATATCAAGGTGTCCACGGTCCGCCGCCTCGCCGAGCAGGCGGGCTTCCGCTTTGCGGGCTCGTCCGAGGTCAACGCGAACAAGAAGGACACCGCCGATTGGCCGAAGGGCGTCTGGACGCTGCCGCCCACCTATGCGGAAGGCGAGACCGACCGCGCCAAATATCAGGCGATCGGCGAAAGCGACCGCATGACGCTCAAGTTCGTGAAGCCGAAGGGCTGAAGCAGACGTTCGTCATTGCGAGCGCAGCGAAGCAATCCGGTGCGCCAGTCTGGCCCAGCTGGATTGCTTCCTCGCTACGCTCCTCGCAATGACGAGGAGACCTGCTGCCGGTGCGGAAGGTCTTGCACCGGCACCAGTTCACGGCTTTGTTTGCTGGCGCTAAGATCGCCGAACCGCACATCCGTTTCGCGATCGGTCCGGCTGCGCAGCCAGCGGTCGGTGACATAGAGGGCCAGACCAGCACCTGCCAGCAATGCACCGATCAGCAACGGCGTCTGCGACGGGCGGGCCGGCTCAGCGAACTCGCCTTCGGGAATAAACTCAACCTCCAGCTCGTCCCGGCCTTCAGCCGACGGGATGCGGCCCGAGGCTTCGGCAAAGGCGACGCCATTGCCCTCGCTCACCACGACGCGCCTGCCGCTCTCCAGCGTCACGTCATGGCTGAACTCGGGTCCCGCACCTTGCGTGCCTGTCGACTTCTCGCCACGCATGCCCTGCGCAGCCGGCGGGTGCCGATTGGCCTGGTCGGCCATGCCATAGACGCGCGCATTATTTTCCTCTGCCATGCGGCACCAACGTGCGGCATGGGCACCGGTTCAACAGAAGGGGACAGCATGACGATCAGCTACGAACAATTCGCTGCGGTCGACATCCGCGTCGGCACTATCGTCGCCGCAGAGCCCTTTCCTGAAGCGCGCAAGCCCGCCTTCAAGCTGCGCATCGATTTCGGGCCGGAGATCGGCGTCAAGAAGTCGAGCGCGCAAATCACGGTGCACTATACGCCCGAAACACTGGTCGGCCGTCAGGTGGCCGCCGTCGTCAACTTCGCACCGCGCCAGATCGGCCCCTTTATGTCGGAAGTGCTGACGCTCGGCTTTCCCGATGGGGAGGGCGAAGTCGTGCTGATCGCGCCGACGCACGAGGTGCCGAACGGCGGTCGCCTCTTCTAGCCCTGCCCGTAAGCTCGCAGAAACACCTCGACCACGGTCGCGACATCGCTTTCGATCTCTGCCGGATCGGCGCTCGCCACGCCCCACATCAGCCGGTACTGACGCCCCGTACACAGGCTGATCAGCACCCGCGCCATACGGACGGGATCGTCGGCGCGGAGCTCGCCCATCTCGATATGTTTTTGGATGAAGGCGGTCAGGCCGGCTTCGATCCGCTTGGGTGCGCGTTCGTAGAAGATGCGGCCGATCGCCGGATTGCGGCCGCCCTCTGCAGCGATCGTCCGCCACAAGGCGAGCGAATCGGGCGACGACAGCTTCTCCAGGAAACGGCGGCAGAACTGCGTCAGGCTCTCGACCAGATCACCGGTCGGATCGATGCAGGCGAGCAGTGCGGCGCGATGCTCCACCACTGCGTCATCGAGGACGGCCGCGAACAGCTCCTCCTTCGACCGGAAATAGCCCCAGAGAGTCGCCTTCGAACCACCAACCGTATCGAGCAGGCCGGACATCGAGGTGCCGTCATATCCCTTTTCGAGGAAGGACACACGCGCCGCGTCCAGAATCGCGCGCCGCCGGTCCAGTTTGCGCACGTCCCGCTTGCTGAGCGGCGGAGATCCGTCAGTGGCTGTCACAAATGTACTATAGGGTACGTCTTTGCATTGACAATGGACGAAGCTGCGCCCATCTGCGCGGGCGTACTCACCAGTACGGTTTTGTGACGATGACCCGATTGCCCCCTTCTTTCGTAGCGATCTCGTTGGCCTCGTTAGCGTTGTCCGGCTGTGCAACCGTGCCCGACCTCGGTGCCCGGCCGCAGTTACGCGGCGCGCCGGCCGCGGAGCGCAGCTTCGCAGCCGCTGCAACGGCCGAGTGGCCCACCGAACGCTGGTGGACGCGGTTTGGCGACCCACAGCTGGATCGCTTGATCGAAGAGGCACTCGCCGGCGCGCCCGATTTGGCTGCCGCAGCAGCTCGTCTCCGCGCCGCGGAGGCGATCGCACTTCAGGCCGGAGCCGCATCCGCACCGCGGGTGGATGCCCGCGCGTCAGCTCAGGCTGTCAAGCAGAGCTACAACAACCTCATCCCAGAGGCATTCGTGCCCAAAGGCGTCAACCAGAGCGGCGAGATCGCGCTCCAGATCGGGCTCGATCTCGATCTGTGGGGCCGCAATCGCGCTGCTCTGGCCGCCGCGACGTCCCAAGCCCAGGCGGCGCGGCTGGAAGCAAGTGAAGCGGCGTTGGTGCTCTCCACCAATGTCGCCGCAGCCTATGCGGAGCTGGCCCGGCTTCATGCCGTGCGCGCGGTGCAGCAGGACGCGGTGACGGTGCGGGACCGCACCGCCAGACTGGTCGGTGACCGAGTGGCGGCGGGGCTGGACACGCAAGCGGAAGCGCGCCAGGCCGCCGCCCAGCTCCCCGCCGTCCGCGCCGAACTGGCGGCGACCGATGAGCAGATCGCCCTCACGCGCAACCGGATCGCTGCGCTGGTGGGACAAGGGCCTGACCGTGGCTTGACCCTTGAAGCGCCTGCATTGGTTGGCCGCAGCGCCGGTCTTCCCGCCAATGTGACCACCGACCTGATCGCCCGCCGGCCCGATGTCGCTGCCGCCAAAGCCCGGGCCGAAGCCGCCGCGAGCCGCATCAAGGTCGCGCGCGCCGACTTCTACCCGTCAGTGAACCTGTCGGCTCTGGTGGGCCTGCAGGCCTTCGGGCTCGATCGGCTGTTCGACTCGGGATCGACTTTCCTGAACGCTGGGCCCGCGGTCAGCCTGCCGATCTTTCGCGGCGGCGAACTTCAGGGCCGGTATCGCGAGGCGCGCGCCGGCTATGACGAAGCCGTCGCGCTCTACGATGGCGCCGTCGTCAGGGCGTTCCGCGACGTGGCGGATGCGGTGACGAGCCAGGTTGCGCTCACCACCCGGCTCGCAGAGGCGCGCCTGGCCCTCGGGCATTCGGAGGCCGCTTATTCCGTCGCCCAGCAGCGGTTCGAAGGCGGGCTCTCCAACTTCCTCGATGTGCTGACCGCCGAAGACCGAGTCCTTCAGGCCCGCCGCATTGTTGCCGAGCTCAAGGCGAGGGCCTTCGCCCTCGACGTGGCGCTGGTGCGTGCGCTGGGCGGCGGCTTTTCGGCCACTTCCGTGACGAACCAGACGAACAAGGAACAGACCCGTGGCTGATGCAGATCCGCACTATCGCGGCATCAAGGACGCGGAGAGCGACGCCAACCCCGTCGCCGAGACGCAGCCACCGATCGCACCCGCCCGGCGCAAAAAACTGCTCGCCGCCATCGCCGGCGCAGTGCTGGTGGGGGGTGCCGGCTATGGCGCCTATGAGGCGTTTATCGGCAGCCGCTATGTGTCGACCGACAATGCCTATGTCGGCGCGGAGACGGCGCAGGTGACGCCGCAGGTTCCCGGCACCGTGCTCGCCGTCGAGGTGACCGACACACAGTCGGTGAAGCGCGGACAGGTGTTGCTGCGGCTGGACGATCGCGACGCCCGCATTGCGCTGGCCCAGGCCGAGGCCGACCTGGCCCGTGCCCAGCGCGAGTTCGGCCGCACCTCCGCGACGGGATCCGCTCTGGCGGCGCAAGTGATGGCGCGCGAGGCGGATATCGCCCGCGCCCGCGCCCAGCTCGTGGCGGCGCAGGCTGCTTTCGAGAAAGCGCGGGTCGACCTGGCCCGCCGCCAACGGCTGGCGCCGAACGGCGCCGTATCCGGCGATGAGCTGACCTATGCGACCAACGCATTCGACAATGCCCGTGCCGGCGTCGAGCAGGCGCGCGCAGCTCTGGCGCAGGCGTCCGCTTCGCGCGGCGCCGCGACCGGCGAGCTCGCTGCCAATCAGGCGCTGACTCAAGGGCTCAGCGCCGGCTCCAGCCCGGACGTGCTCGCGGCCAGGGCGCGGGTGCAACAGGCGCGGCTCGATCTCGACCGCACGATCATCCGAGCGCCGATCGACGGCGTCGTCGCGGGCAAGGCCGTGCAGGTCGGCCAGCGCATCGCCCCTGGTGCGGTGGTGATGAGGATCGTGCCCGTCGGGCAGGTCTATGTGGATGCAAACTTCAAGGAAGGGCAGCTCGCCAAGGTCCGTCCGGGTCAGCCGGTGACGCTGACCTCCGACCTGTATGGCGACGATGTCGTCTATCACGGCGAAGTGGTTGGCTTTGCGGGCGGCACCGGCTCGGCCTTCGCGCTGATCCCTGCCCAGAACGCGACCGGCAACTGGATCAAGGTCGTGCAGCGCCTGCCGGTTCGCGTCCGGCTGAAGCCCGAGGAGCTGGCCCGCCACCCGCTGCGCGTCGGCCTGTCGATGGATGCGCGCATCAAGGTGGCCGAGTAGGTCCTATGACCGGCAAGGCGGAGGAGTTCGCGCCGCTCACCGGTGCGCGGCTGATCCTGGCGGGAGCGGTGCTCGCCCTCACCAACTTCATGGTGGTGCTCGACACCACCATCGCCAATGTGTCGGTCCCGCACATCGCCGGATCGCTCGCGATTTCGCCAAGTCAGGGCACCTGGATCATCACCTCCTATGCGGTCGCCGAAGCGATCTGCGTACCGCTGACCGGCTGGCTCGCTGCCCGGTTCGGGACTGTCAGGACCTTCACGGCCGGCGTGATCGGCTTCGGCATCTTCTCCGTGCTGTGCGGCATGTCGCATACGCTCACCATGCTGGTGATCTGCCGCATCGGACAGGGCCTCTGCGGCGGACCGCTAATGCCGCTCAGCCAGACCCTGCTGTTCCGCATCTTCCCGCCGCAACAGCGCGCCCAGGCCATGGGCGTGTGGGCGATGACCACCGTCGTCGCGCCGATTCTGGGCCCGATCCTTGGCGGCACGATCAGCGACAATTGGTCCTGGCACTGGATCTTTTTCATCAACATCCCGGTCGTGCTGCTCTGCGCGTTTGGGGCGATGCGGGTGCTGAAATCGGCCGAAACGCCGGTCGAGCATAGCCGCATCGACGGGATCGGCCTGTCGCTGCTGGTGCTCTGGGTCGGCGCCCTGCAGCTGATGCTCGACCTGGGCCGCGAGCATGACTGGTTCGGCGATCCGATGATCGTCGGCCTGGGCCTGACTGCCGGCATCGGCCTTGCCATCTTCCTGGTCTGGGAGTTGACGGAGCGACGGCCCATCGTCGATCTGTCGGTGTTCCGCCATCGCGGCTTCACCTTCGCGACCGTCGCCTTGTCGGCCACCTACGCGGCTTTCTTCGCGTCCGTCGTGATCATCCCGCAATGGCTGCAGGTCAGCATGGGCTATACCGCCACCTATGCCGGCTATGTCACTGCCATGACCGGCATCGCTGCCGTGTTCATGTCGCCGATCGCTGCCAAGCTGACCGGAAAATATGATCCGCGGCTGCTTGTTTGCGGCGGCATATTGTGGCTGGCGGCGACATCCCTGCTCCGAACCGAATGGACCAGCGGTTCCGATTTCTGGACCCTGGCCTTGCCCCAGCTGTTGCAGGGCTTTGGCATGCCCTTCTTCTTCATCCCGCTCACCACCATCGCATTGGGCGCGGTCGAGCCGGAGGAAACGGCCTCTGCGGCAGGCGTGATGAGCTTCCTGCGCACGGTGGCCGGCGCGCTCGGCACCACCGTCGCGGTCAGCCTGTGGGACGACCGGTCCCGAATTGCGCGGAGCGAGATCGTTGCGCGGCTGAACCCCGCTGATGTGACCGCGACAATGGAAGCCAACGGCTTTTCCCTCGACCAGGTGCGCGCCATGGTGGATCGGCTGGTCGAGCAGGAAGCGATGGCCGTCGCGGTCAACCAGATCTTCTTCCTGTCCGCCCTCATCTTCGTCGTCGCGGCGGGCATGATCTGGCTCTCTCCGCGCCCCCAGCGGGTGGTCGGTCCAGGCGCCTCGCACTAAGGCATACGGAACCGGCTGACCGACTCCGTCTGATCATCGAGGCCCTGGTTCAGGGCGGAGGAGGTGATCATGCAGGAACGGCGTTTGCTTGTGGGAATGGCGGGCGTCGTCGCGGCTGTGCTCTGCGCGCTCGCGCTGCAGGTCGCGACGGACATGCGCCAGGCGCGGATCGATACGGCCTATGGCAGCCGCGGTTGACACAAGGCGCCTCAGCTTCTGGCAGGACGATGGCGCAAGCCCTATGAAGGGGCATGCGCGGGATCGGCGGGAGCGGAGCGCGTCGGCGGGGCCGGCGCGGATGAACACGGGCGGGCTGGAGGCGATCTACCTGGCGCACCGCCCCGAGCTGCTGCGCTTCCTGCGCGCGCGCGGCGCCGGAGACGCAGCCGAGGACCTGCTGCAGGAGCTTTGGCTGAAGGCATCGACGGGCTTGTCCGGGCCGATCCAGGACCCGCTGTCCTACCTCTACCGGGCCGCCAACAATCTGATGATCGACCGGGCTCGCGCCGAGGCGAGCGCCGCGAAACGCGGCCGCGACTGGACGGACGTCACCACCGGGCTCAGCGAAGCCTCCGATGCGCCCTCCGCCGAGCGGGCGCTGCTGGCGCGCGAGCAGCTGATCGAGGCGCAGCGCACATTGGCCGCGCTGGGCGACCGCACCGAAGAGATATTCCGCCGCTTCCGGGTCGATGGCGTCCCGCAGAAGCGGATCGCCGCCGAACAGGGCATCAGCATCAACACGGTCGAGAAGCATCTGCAGCGTGCCTATCGCGCGCTAGTCGCGCTTCGCCGCCGCACCGAGGCAGCCGAAAGCGGCGCCGAGATCGAAGGGTTGCAACCATGAACAACAACGCGCTCGAGGAGGCGATCGGCTGGACGATCCGGCTGCGCGATGCCGCGCCCGAGGATTGGCGCGCCTTCACCGCTTGGCTGGAGGCGAGCCCCGATCACCTCGCCGCCTATGACGAAGTACAACGAACCGACGCGGCGCTGGACACTCTCCCCTTCCCGCCAGCACGCCCGGTCATCGTCGATCGGCCGCCCGCCCATGCCCCGGTCCGCAGCCGGCGCGGGTGGCTGGTCGGCGGTGGTTTCGCGACTGTCGTGGGAGGTGTGCTCACCACTTTGCTCGTCCAGACGCCCGCCACCTACGCGCTCGAGACGCGGCCGGGCGAAATGCGGACGGTCGCGCTTGCCGATGGCAGCCGCATTGCGATGAACGGCGGCACGCGCCTGATCCTCGACCGCAAGAATGAGCGCTTCGCACAGCTGGAGCGCGGCGAGGCGCTGTTTACCGTCGTCCATGATGACGACCGCCCGTTCGAGGTCCGCGCCGGCGATGATGTGCTGCAGGACATTGGCACCGTCTTCGCGGTGCTCCACGAGGCAGGCGCGACGGAAGTGGCGGTCTCGGACGGTGCGGTGCTCTACAATCCGGATGGCGAAGCGGTACGGATCGATCCGGGCCGCAAGCTCAGCGACGATGGCGGCGACCGCGTGCTGCTGACGCAGGTGGACGCATCCACCGTTGGGAGCTGGCGGGACAAGCGGCTGAGCTATACCGGCGCGCCGATATCCCGTGTGGCCGCGGACTTGCACCGCAATCTGGGTGTGCCGGTCGGCGTCGATCCGTCGCTGCAGGCGCGGCGCTTCACCGGAATGGTCCAGCTTGACGGCGGCACCGAAACGGTCTTCGAGCGCCTTTCCGCCCTGATGGGAGTGCGCGCGGTCCGTTCGGGCGCGGGCTGGATGCTGACTGCAGGTGATCGCCGCTAACCGCCTTCTTCTTCCCGTCGCCCTTACCGTCTGCGCAGCTCCGGCAGCAGCGCAGCGGATCGCCTTCGACATACCTGCGGGACCGCTCGGCCGCTCGGCGATCGAACTCGCGCGTACCGCCCGGGCGAGCATCGGCCTGACCGACCTGAGCCTGGCCAATCGGCCGGCGCGCCGGGTGCGCGGAACGATGACGCTGGACCGCGCCGTCGCCGAACTGCTGCGGGGGACGGGAGCCAGAGCCGTGCGCATCGATGCGCGCACCTACCGCATCGTCCGCGACGAGATCCGGCGCGTGACGCCCCGCCCTGTCGTCCGGCCCGCGGTCGTGGCGCCTCCCCCGCGCCCGATCGAGACGGCGGCGCTGGAGACGGACATCGTCGTTACGGCGTTGAAGCGTCCCGTCTTTTTGAGCGACGTGCCCGGCTCGATCACCGTGGTCTCGGGCGGCGACCCGGCTTTCGATCTCGCGTCGCGCGGGACCGATGCGCTGACTGGGCGTCTGCACAGCATCACTTCCACTCACTTCGGTTCGGGCCGCAACAAACTGTTCATCCGCGGCATCGCGGATTCGAGTTTCAACGGCCCGACCCAGGCGACCGTCGGTCAATATCTTGGCGAGACCCGGATCAATTATAATGCGCCGGACCCGGACCTCCGGCTCTACGACATCGAGCGAGTGGAAGTGCTCGCGGGACCACAGGGCACGCTCTACGGAGCCGGATCACTCGGCGGGATCATCCGCGTCGTGCCGAATCGGCCGCGGCTGGATGCGGCGGAGGGCGTGGTCTCGCTCGGCGCCGCGCTCACCGCGCACGGCGAAGCCGGATACGACAGCGCTGCCATGCTGAACTTGCCGATCGTTTTCGATGCCGTCGGTCTGCGCGTCGTCGGCTATGGCATTCGGCAGGGCGGCTATATCGACGACAGGCAACGCGGCCTGAACAACATCAACTCGACGGAGATCTGGGGCGGGCGCGCGGCTTTGGCGGGCGAGTTCGGCGGCGGCTGGCGACTGCAGCTGAGCGGCACGACCCAGCGCGCGCGCAGCGACGACGCGCAGTTCGCGGACCGCGACGCACCTCCTCTGATCCGCAGCAGCCCGGTCGCCCAGCCATTCCGCAACAGCTATGACCTTGCCGACCTGACCCTCACGCGTGAATGGGACGGTTATCGGCTGGTCGCCTCCGCCGGCCTGGTGAGCCAAAGCCTGAGGGAGCGCTACGACTCGACCCGCCGAGGCGGTCCGCCGACCGTCTTCGACCAGCTGACCACTGTCGACATGCTCTCTTCAGAGCTCCGACTCTCGCGCACCGGCAGCGACGGAGTGAACTGGCTGTTGGGCTCGAGTCTGGTCAAGAATCGGGCCACCCAGCGCCGCGCGCTCGGCGCACCCGAGGCGCCGACGCCCATTCCAGGCACGCGCAACGAAGTGGTCGAAGCGACACTGTTCGGCGAGGCATCGGTGCGGCCGCTGGCCTGGCTCAGCCTCGGTGCGGGCGCGCGGCTCGCCTACACCCATTTGTCCGACGAAGCACTCGACGCGGAACCCTTCCTTGCTCCAGCGCTCCGCACCTTCGCGCAACGGGACCAGTTCGCGCTGCTTCCCTCAGCGTCCGTCACAATCCAGCCGGAAGGGCCGCTGTTCGGCTATCTCCGCTATCAGGAAGGTTTCCGGCCCGGCGGCCTCGCCGCGTCCAACATCTCGGTGCAGCGCTTCCGGAGCGACCGGGTGAAGACTCTCGAAGCCGGGCTTCGCTATGGGCTGCCGGGCGAAGGCAGCTTCGATGCTTCGGTCGCGCTCGCCCATACGCGCTGGAAGAACATCCAGGCCGACGTCGTCGATTTCGGCGGCTTTCCGACCACCTCCAACATCGGCGACGGCCGCATCTATTCGGTCGATGCGCGGATCGGCTGGAGGCCGTTGCCGGGACTGTCATTTGAGGCCGCGGGCTTGTTCAACGACAGCCAGGTGATCAACCCCGCGCTGACGATCATCATCACGCCTCGGTCCGAGCTTCCCAATGTGGCGCGGTGGAACGGTCGCCTCTGGGCCGAATACCGCTTCGACCTTGACGATGCGCAGGTCAGGGTCGGCGCAGCCGGGCGCTATGTCGGCCGCTCGCGGCTGGGCATCGGTCCAGTGCTGGGCGAGAAGCAGGGCGACTGGCTCGACGTCTCGCTGAATGCGCGAGTCGAGTTCGAGCGCCACGCGGTCAGCCTGATCGTCACCAACTTGCTCGATCAGGCCGGCAATCGCTTCGCCTTGGGCTCGCCCTTCACCCTGGTCGAGCAGCCGCAACTGACCCCGCTGGTGCCGCGCACCGTACGGCTCGGCTGGGAGCTTCGCTTCTAGCCGCGGCGGATTTCCGCACCCGTCTCCGTCTGACTGACGACAAGCCGCTGCCCAGCCGGGACTTAGAGCGGCACAGCCAGAAGGAAGAACCGTGCGTCGCTTGCTTGCCTTTACCTGCCTCACTCCCATCGCCCTCGGCTCGCTCGCTCATGCCGAGACCGTCATCTCGACAAAGGTGACCACGCCCCTGCGCACTGCGACCGCCGCCAATGGCGCTCCGGACTCGATCAAGATCGGAACGGCGGGCACCGTGGCACCGACCGGCGGCACAGCGGTCACCATCGACAGCAACCACAATGTCGCGAACGAAGGCGCGATCGAGATCCGCGGCGCCAACAATGCCGTGGGCATTCTCGCCGATGCTGGGACGACGACCAACATCACCAACAGCGGCAAGATCACCATCGACGAGGACTATACCGCGGCCGATGCGGACAAGGACGGCGATCTGGACGGCCCCTTTGCGCAAGGGTCGGGACGCTTCGGCATCCGGCTGGCGCCCGGCGGCAACGTCACCGGCAACCTGACCAATAGCGGCGCCATCACTGTAGAGGGCAATAACTCGGCCGGCATCGCTTCGGATGCGCGGCTGGTCGGCTCGCTCGCGCATAGCGGCAGCGTCGCCGTGGTGGGCGACAACAGCGTCGGCATCCGCGCCGGTGACGTGACAGGCAATGTCAGCATCAGCGGATCGGTCGAGGCGCGCGGCGCCAATGCGACCGGTGTGCTCTTGGGCGGCGACGTGGGCGGCCGCGTCACCGTGCAGGGCGGTATCGCTGCCACCGGCTATCGCGCCACCACCCGGCCTGGCGACACATCGAAGCTCGACGCCGACGACCTGCTGCAGAGCGGTCCCGCGCTGCGCATCGCGGGCAATGTGGCCGGAGGCGTGCTGTTCGACGTGCCGCCGGCGGACACAAAGGCCGACGACAAGGATGAAGACAAGGATGGCATCGAAGACGCCAAGGAAGGCAGCGCGGCGATCGCTTCCTATGGCGCAGCGCCCGCGGTGCTGGTCGGCGCCGCCGACAGGGCAATCACCATCGGCGCCTTGCCGGGCGAAGCGAACGGCCATGGCTTCGTCAATCGGGGCTCGATCCTGGCCGACGGCGTGTACAAGGACATTGCGGCGACGGCGCTGCAGCTCGGCGGCACCGGCGGCGGCGTCACCATTGCAGGAGGCGTAAAGAACCAGGGCTCCGTCAAGGCCGTGAGCTTCGGTGCGGATGCGACGGCGGTTCGCATCGGGCAGGGCGCGACGACGCCCGAGTTGCGCAACTCCGGGACAGTCACCGCCGAAGGGTCGAGCGTTGCCGGCACGACCAGCCGCGCCGTGTCGATTCAGGCGAACGGCAGCCTGCCCGCCATCCGCAACAGCGGCACGGTCGAAGCGAAGGCGAGCGGCGCCGGTGCGGCCACCGCGATCGCCGACGCGTCGAACAGCCTGACGCTCATCGAGAATGGCGGCACGATCCGCGCAAACGGCGCGGCGGCGCCCGAGCGAAACTTGGCCCTGGATGCGCGCACCTCCACGGCGAACATCGTGCTGCGCCAGGTCGCGGGGGCATCCGGCGCCGCGGCTCCAAAGATCGAAGGCCGGCTGCTGTTCGGCGCCGGTGCCGACCTGCTTGACCTCCAGGCCGGCTCACTGATCGGCGACGTCGATCTCGGCGCGGGGGCCGATCAGGTGTCGCTGGGCGGATCCTCGACCCTAACGGGCGAAGTCAACTTCGGTGGCGGTGGCGGCGCGCTGAACACCACCGGGAATGCTCGTTATCGCGGCGCGCTCTCAAATGCCGGCGATGTTGCGGTCAACATCACTGGCGGAGGTGTCGAGCTAACCAACGCCGGAAATGTCGCGCTCGGCTCCCTTAGCGTGGCGCAGGGCGGCGTGCTCGGCGTGACCGTGAACGGCACGACCGGGCAGAGCACCCTGGTCAACGTTGCCGGCACGGCCGCCTTCGCCCAAGGTTCGGAGCTCACCGTCCGCGTAACCGACCTGGCCAAGGCCGAAGGCCGCTTCACCGTTCTCCGCGCGGGCACGCTCACCGGCTCCCCGGCGCTGTCCGTGAACAACTCGACGCTGCCCTTCATGTTCAAGGGCGCGCTTGCAGCGGGAACGCCCGCCAATGAGATCGCCGTCGACATCAAGCGCAAGACGGCGACGGAGCTGAACCTCAACGGCTCGGAAACAGCGATCTACGACGCGGCCTTCGCCGCCATGATCGCGGACAATGATGTCGGCGGCGTCTTCCTCGGCCGCACCAGCGAAGCCGGGTTCAAGAACTCGCTGGGCCAGCTGATGCCGGACCATGCCGGCGGCGTGTTCGACGCGGTGACGCAAGGGTCGCGTGCCACGGCCCGCTTCCTTGCCGACCCCACCGCGCCCTTCGACGACCACGGCCGCTGGGGCTGGTTCCTGCAGCAGGTCGCCTGGGGCAACAGCAAGAGCAAGGGCGACACCGCTCGCTTCCGGACGCGCGGCTGGGGCGTCTCCGGCGGCGCCGAGCTGATCACCGATATCGGCAGCTTCGGCGTCTCCCTGGCCTTCCTCGACGGCGACGTGAAGGACGGCCAGCGCAAGAACCAGGTCGACATCCAGCAATATGAGCTGGGCGGCTATTGGCGGGGCAGTTTCGGCAAGTTCCGCGCCTTTGCCCGCGCATCGGCCGCGATGCTCAACATCGACAGCCGCCGCGACTTCGAAGGCAGCGCGAACGGCAAGGAAGTACGCCGCTTCGCCACCGCCTCGCGCGACGGCCAGCTGTATAGCGCCGCGCTGGGCGCATCCTATGCGCTGGAGTTTGGCCGCTTCACGCTCCGCCCGGCCGCGTCGCTCGATTGGTATCGCCTGACCGAGAAGGGCTATGCCGAAAAGCAGGGCGGCAAGGGCATCAACCTGACCGTGCGCCGCCGGACGAGCGATGAAGTAGCGGCGAACGCCACGGCGACGCTTGGCTATGATTTCGGCGACCGGCGCGATGGCTGGCTGCGTATCGAACTGGAAGGCGGCCGGCGGGAGCTTCTCTCAGGCGAGCTTGGCGACACAGTCGCGCGCTTCGAGGGCGGCAATGCCTTCACGCTCCGTGCCGAAGAGCGGGACAGCGGCTGGATCGGGCGGGCACGGCTGGTCGGCGGAAATCCCGGCTTTACCCTGGGCGGCGAAGCAAGCGCCGAAGAACAATATGGCCGAGCCACCCTCGCCTTCCGCGTGTCGCTCCAGGTCGGGATGTAGGAAGCGGCGCTCAGGCTGGCTTGGGAGACCTGCGCCAAAGCAGCCAAGCCAGCCCGCCGAGCAGCGCAACCGCGGCCAGCAGCACGGCCCAGAGCAGCGCCTTGCGCCGCTCGCCGGCGGCCGGATCTGGCGCGGCCAGCACGAGAGCAGCGGTGGGGCCGGTCCACACCGCCGCTTGGGCCAGGTCAGCCTTACCTCCGGTCACCGCCCGGAGCGGCAGAAACGGATCGGACGCCTCTTTCCGTCCTGCGGCAAGCATGAAGGGCGGGCGGCCTGCAGGGCGAAAGGCAAGGTCCTGCGCCGCGAGGCCGAGTTGGAGCGATGGCGCGCGTTCGAAGCCCGGCGTGCGCCGATCCGCCTCGATCCTGATCGTCCGGACCGGTGTTCCCTGCAACCGGATGTCCGCGCCTTCCGCCGAACCCTCGCCCAACAACCGCCATTGTTGCTCGGGTTCGTCCCGCCCCAAAATGCGTACGGGGACCGGGCCTTCGCCAGCTGCAGGCGTGATCTTCACCGACGTCACCAACGTCCCGAACGGGAGCACGAACTCGAGAGTATGCGGATCGGACGGCGCGGGCGGTCTCGTCTCGATGCTCACCTGTCCGCTGCCCGCGCGGGTGACCAGCGTCGCACCACGGATCGCCACAGGCGCAATCAGTCGCAGATTGCCGCGCCAGGTCAGCCGCAGATATTCACGGTCCAGCGTCGCCCGAAGCAGGATGGCTTCCCGAACCATCTGGGAACCCGGCGCGCGGTAGACGACCCGCTCGGCAATCGGGCGCCAGACGTCCAGATCGCGGCTCGCCTCGACTTGGAGCCTGACGGGCTGACCCTGGGGGAGATCTGCGTCGATCTCCAGCCGCTCGGCGGTTCCCCTTGTCCGGCGGGCGTCGAGCAAGGCACCGAGCACGGCGGTGGAGGTTCGGGACGGAGGTGCCCCGCCCTGAACCTCCGCGAAGCGGGCGCGGCCTTCCTCGTCGATCTCGACCGACACTCGCGCCGCCTCGGACAGGCTTGCCGGACCGAGGATCGGCGACACCGCAAGCACCGTGCTCTCCAGGCGTGCGCTGGGCGCCACCCGGGCGATCGGCATTGCCCGGCCGCGCGAGTCGAAGATGCGCAGATCGCGCCCATCCGGCTCTTGCAGCTTGACGAGAACGGCTGCCGGCAGCGTCAAGCGCTGCGGGCCGGTGCCTGACGTCGTAAGCGGAAAACGGGCGGCATAGCCGGACGGCTCCGCGTCCGAACCCGCGGGTGCTGCCGCCGCCAGCGTCAAGATGGCGAGTAACGGAGCGATGCACTTCCGGATCATGCGGTCGCTTCCTCTCGGCGGGGCGGGAGCGGCGCCAGATAGCCCAGCACCAACATCAAAGCGCCGACGCCGATGAACGCAATAATGCGCGAACCGCCGCCCGAGCCGCCGAGATCGACCAGCACCAGCTTGACCACGGTCAAACCCAGCAGGCCTGCGCCCGCCAGCCAAAGCGGCCGCACACCCCGGCGGTTCGCCGCCACCATCGTTGTCAGCGCAATCAACGTCCAGATGATCGCGAGTCCGGTCTGGACCGTTTCGTCGCCGAGCAGCGCCTCCGGCGTCCACGCGACCGCAAGCCACTGATGGGCGAGCCGGAACCAGGCAGTGTTTACGGCCGTGAAGATGAGCAGTCCGGTGCCGGCCAGGAAGAAGGGCGACCGCAGCTGCTCGGCGCCCGAGGGGGCAAGTTCGGCGGCGAGCAGCGTCCGGCGCCACAAGAGCAGCACGACGACGCCGAGCCCCAACGCCAGATCGACCGGGTTGAGCAAAGGCCAATAGGGCAGCGGGCTCGTCTCGCCTGCCGCATCAAGCGCCGTCCACAGCACGCCGAACGCGACCAGCGCCGCCGCCGGGATCGCGGCCGTCCAGGCATAGCCGACCGCATGCCGGTCGAGCGGCCAGGATCGTTGCACGGACCCAAGCGCGCGGCCGGCCCAGAGCGTCAGGACCAGCAGCATCGCGGTCACGCTGACGAGCAGCACGACGCCCGCCCAAGACGTGTTCCACAACTGCGCGCGATCAATGCCCAGCCACAGGCAATCGGCCAGCATCGCAATCCCGAGCCACACGCCGCCCACATGCGTTGCGGCGAGCACTCGTCGATAGCGTCCGTCGACATCGTCCCGGTCGTTCAGCCGGAGCAGCAAGACATGAATGCCGATTGCCACGGCCCAGACGATCCAGTCGGGCGCGAACAGGAGATGGCGGCCGGCGCTCAGCATGGCCAAAAAGCCGAAGGCGAGCGCCGGCAGAGTGGCCAGGCTCGGCCAACGTGCCACCTCCCAATCGGCTCGCTGCCCGATCCATCGCCACAGCCCGGCGCTGGCGACGAAAGCCAGCATCGGCAGCTGCAACTGCAGGCTCAAGGGAAAGACCGGCAGCGGCACATCGGGGTCGGTCGGCCCCGGCACCAGCCGCGTCGCCTCCAGCGTCCAGGCCAGCCACCAGAAGAAAAAGCCGAGCAGGAACAGGGGTCGCGGAAGCATCGCCTCTACGCCAGCATAGCGTCGGCCAAGCTGCGAGTCAGGGCTCGCCAGCGGCCGCCGAAGCCACCAGGCCGATCCCAGCAATGCGCCCGCGATCAACATCGCGCCGACGAACCCGGCATTGGCGAGCGGCAGCGCGTCGATGTTCGGGCCGATGCTGCGGAGGAAAAGCAGCGCCGCAACGGCTTGCAGCGCCAGACCGAAAAGCCGCGGTACCCAGCGCGCCTGCCGCGCGCCGATCCAGACGGCCCCGGCCCCTTCCAGCGCCCAGGTCGCCGACGTCCAGCGCGCGCCGAGCGCCAGCGGCACGGCCATGGTGACGAAGCCGATGCCGATCGCCAGCATCGCCTCGTGTAAAACCCGGAAGCGGTCGCCGATTCGCCGCGTCGCCATGGCCGCGACGCCCAAATAAAGCGCCGCAAAGCCGATCGCCGCAAAGGCCGAGCCGAACGGCCGGTCGCCGACCAGCGCTACCTCAAGGCCGAAACCGGCCAGCGCAGGTCCGAACAACAGCGTGGTGTCCACGACTGCGCCGAGCCGTCCCGGCGTGCGCCGGGCAAACAGCAGGGCGGCGGCCAGATAAATCAGCACAGACGCGCCGACGAACGCCTGGGTAACCGCGAGTTGGGCAGGCGTGTAGCCGCCCGCCATCCACAAGGTCGCGATGCCGAAGCTGGCGAAAAAGCCGAGCAGGTTCAGCATGCGCCAGGCGCGGCGCGAGGCAATGAACAGGATCGCCAGGTTAAGCAGGGTGTAATAGCCGAACAGCCCCGCCGGATCGCCGCTGCCGTCGCTCAGCAGCAGCGGCGTCGCGAAGCCGCCGGCGAAGGCGGTCAGCACCAGCGCCTGGCTCCCCTGCAGTAACGCCAGCGCGCAGCCGAAGGCGCAGACCAGCACCATCAGCGCAAAGGCGGCCGCCATCGGGAAGCCGGGAACCAGCTTCAGCGCGGCAAAGATCGTCATGTAGATGACGCCGACGCCGGCGCCCTGCAGGGCGAGGCCGAAGCCCGGCCGCTTCGTCCGCGTGCGAAAGCCGATCGCCAGCAAGGCGGCGCCGGCGAGACCCACCGCGGCCAGCCTGAGCTCGATCGGGAATAGTCCGGCGGCGGCGGCATAGCGGATCAGGAAGGACAGGCCCACGAACAGGATGACGAGACCGAGCCGCACCACCGTATTGCCGCCGAACAGCCAGTCGCGCGCCGCGGCAAGCGCCGTCTCCAATGCGCCAGGCTGTACGGGCTCGGGAAGAACTTCGGCTGCGGGCTCGACCGGCTCCTCGAGGGCGGGCCCGGGCGTGCGCTCCACTACCGGCGCGCGCAGGGTAGTTCGGGCGGGCGGTGCGGCGGCCATGGGCTCCGGCGCTACTGGCACCGGAGCAGGCATTTCGGACCGCAGCTGCTGAACGGCACGCTCGATCTCGGAGCGGACCGCGGCCCGAAGGCCCAGTCCCGCCAACGCACCGACCAGGCCGCCCGGGAACATGCCCCAGCCGTCAAAGCCGGCCATGATCCAGCCGATGAGCGCGCCCATCACGGCGGTCCAGACGATCATAAACCCCTTCCCGCAATCCCGTCCCGCGCGACCATGCCCGAGCGGGTCAGGAGGGTCGAGAGCGGTCCACTATTTGTCCACGGCGCTCGCCCGCCGGCTGGCTGTGCTCGTCGGATGGAGTCGCGCGGTCGACAGTCCTTTGTTCTCGGCATGTCAGGGGAACGCCACGCCTTACCAGGCGCTGTGGCGGCATGGCCGATCTGATGCAGCCCGGATGGCGCGAGCGCCGCATGTCCGTCGAAGAGATAAAGCTTCATGTCGTGGAGGCAGGCCCCGCCGACGGCTCGGCCGTTTTCCTGCTGCACGGCTTTCCGGAGTTTTGGTGGGCGTGGCGACGGGTGATCGATCCGCTGGCCGCCGAGGGCCTGCGAGTGATCGTGCCCGATATGCGTGGCTATAATCTGTCGGATGCGCCGCAAAGAGTGAGCGAGTACCGGATCGAGCGGCTGGCCGACGACATCGCCGGCCTTGCGACCGCGCTCGGGCTGGCCCAGTTTCACCTGGTAGGACATGATTGGGGCGGGCTGGTCGCCTGGGCCGCGGCGGCACGCCATGCCGACCGGGTCGAGCGACTGGTGATCCTGAACGCGCCGCACCCGGACGTGTGGACCGGCTATGCGCTGCGTCATCCCACCCAGGCGCTGCGCAGTTCTTATGTCGGCTGGTTCCAGCTCCCGCTGCTGCCCGAAGCCGCGCTTCGGGCTTTCGGTTTCGCGATGCTGCGCTCGACGATGCAGTCCTCGGCCAGGCCCGGCACCTTTACCCGCGCCGAACTGGATCGCTATGCCGAAGCCTGGGCGCGGCCGGGCCGGCTCACTGCCATGCTCAATTACTATCGGGCGCTGCCACTCTCCCGGCAGCAGATCAGTCGAATTCCGGTGCCGACCAGGCTGCTCTGGGGCCAGGAGGATTGCTTCCTCGACACCGCCCTTGCGCGCCTCAGCACCGACCAATGCGTGCAGGGCAAAGCGGTGATCCTGGACGCCACGCACTGGCTGCACCTCGAAATTCCCGAGCGTGTCGCGGCCGAGATCACCTCTTTTCTGCGCTAAAGAGTTCCCACCCGGCCCGGACGAACGCCCACCGTTCCGGCCTTTAGATGCAGATAGACCTCGTTAAACCCCGCGATGCGACGCAGCGCCTCCCAATCCAGTATTCGAACGAACCGCTTTTCGCGCTCGATCAGGCCTTCTCTCGCCAGCTGCTTCAGCACGCGGTTCACGTGAACGGGCGTCAGGCCGAGCGTGTCGGCAAGCTGCTCCTGCGTCATCGGCAGCTCATAGGCATGCTCGCCGGAAAGGCCGGCCACCTCCAGCCGCCGCGCAAATTCGCAAAGCAGATGGGCGAGGCGGGAGCGGGCATCGCGGCGGCCGACATTGGCGATCCACTCCCGGAAAACTGAGCCGTGCACCAATGTCTCGGTCCACATGGTGCGGGCCAGCACCGGGTGAGCCATGATCAGGCTGTCGATCGCCGCGCGCGGGATGGCCGCCGCCTCGCACCGGGTCAACGCCTGGATATTGTGATCCGCCACTTCGAGCAGGGCGCATTCCAGGTCGAGAAAATCGCCGAGTATGCCGACTGCGATGATCTGCCGCGCGCCGTCGACCAGAGATTTCTGCCGATAGGCAAAGCCGGACAGCAGCAGATGAACATTCTGCAGCCGCTCCCCCTCGCGTGAAATATAGGCCTGAGGCTCGAACGCGACCGGCCGAAAGGGCAGTGAACGGAGCGCCTCCCGCTCCAACGGCCCCAGCTCAGCCCGCGTCTCGAATTTCCGGATGATCACGTCGAACGAAGTGCGGCTCATGACCCCCCGTCAGGACCGTGGCGGGGCGTGCTTGCCGCTGTGCCGGTCCACCTCAAGATTCGATAGGCAGATCAGATGCGTAGCTTGTGTGCGACACCGCCGCGTTATCATATGATTAGGAGCGTGCTCGAAAAGACGCCGCATCGGATCAGCGGGGGCGGCGCTCCAGGTAGAGATAGGCAGGATCGAACTCCGCGATGCGCTCCAGCCCCGGACGGTCGAGCACGATCACCCGGCGCTCGCGAAACTCGACCAGCCGGTCCTCCCGCAGCAGCCTAAGACTGCGGTTCACATGCACCGGCGTGATCCCTGTGCATTCGGACAGGTCGGTCTGGGTCAGGGCCAGATCATAGCCGCCCCGATCGGCCAGTCCTACGATCTCCAGCCGCGTGTGCAGCTCGCAAAACAGATGCGCCAGCCGCGCGACCGCATCGCGGCGACCGAGCGACACTTCCCACTCCCGGTGAATCGCGGCGTCGAGATTGGTGGAGAACCAGAGTACGCGCGCCAGATGCGGGAACTCCTCGGTAATCCGCTTCAGATTGTCGTGCGGGAAAATCGCGACTTTACACGGCGTCAGGGTCATCAGCTCGTGGTCGAGCTTCTTCAAGGTCAAGGAGTGAAGGTCGGCAAAGTCGCCGGCGACATGTAGTTCGGTCACCTGACGCTCGCCGCTCCGCAGATCCTTGTAGCGGCACATCAGGCCGCTCACGAGTAATGTGCTGTGGTCAAGCTCCTCCCCCCGGCGGATGAAGGTCAGATCGGCCGGATAGTCCCGCGCCTGCGACACCGCATCGCGCAACGCCTGTTCTTCGTCCGGCCCGATCTCGTCGCGCTTGCGCAGCTTCATCAGCAACGTATCGATCATGACCCGTCGCCTTCCAGGCGCAGGGTGAAGGCATCGCGGAAAGCAAGTTCCGCCACAGTCTGCCCGCGGGCGTCGTCAACACGCACCCGCCCGTCGAGGTCGATGAGACCGTAACGCGCATCCTCGCTGACGATCGAGCGGACGCTGTCGATGGCCGTTTCGACAGCCGCCTCAGGCCCCGGCAGCTCCTGGCCCTCTTCGTCGGGCACGAAGCCGGTGCCGTTCCAGACATGGATGAAGAATCGTTGCATGGGCAGGCAATGCTTGGAGCCCCGCATGGTTGCCAATGGAACGCCGCGCGCCGTTCCACATTGTTGCCGCTGAGCCTGTTGGAGAGCGCATGAGCATCGACGAGAAATCCGGACTCTTCTTCATCAAGCCGCCGGAGGTGGTGCTGGGGCGGGTCCGGCTGACGCCTGAAGGCCCGCAGCCTTACAGTGCAGTCTTCCGCCTGGGCGACAAAGTGATCGCCGAACATCCGGTGCCGACGGTCCGGGAGGGCGAGGCGCTGATCCGCCGCGAGCTACCGGGCATCCAGTTCAGCACCATGCAGCAGCGTCCACAGCCCGAAGCGCCGAAACGCCGTCTCGAAGCCGTCGCGAAAGATGCGACAGATTGAGACAAAATTTACCTTTACCCGACATGATTTGGTGACAGCTTGCAACGATAAGCTGTCCAGACGCAGCGAACTCACCCCCCGCTGCAGAACGACTCCCTGAGATGGGGCCCCGCTTTCCACCCCTGGAGCGGGGCCCTTCTTTTATCCGCCGTGCTCGGACAAGAAGGCAGCCGCGGCGCCGAGCAGCCCCGGCTGCGGGTGAGTGATCAGCTTGACCGGCAGCGTCTCCATTCGGGCCTGGAACCGGCCCTTGGCCGCGAACCGCTCCGGAAAGCTCGACGCGGGCAGATGCTCGGCAAGCCTCAGGCCCAGTCCGCCAGCGATCACCACCGCATCGGCGCCCTGCGCCAATGCAAGATCGCCGGCGGCCGAGCCGAGGATGCGGCAGAAACGGTCGAGTGCGGTGACAGCAACCGGGGCAGCGCCGGTCAGCGCCAGGCGCCACAGCTCGGCCGGCTCCGGGGGATCACGTCCGGTGATAGAGGCATAGATCTCGCCCAATCCCGCACCGGACAGCACCCGTTCGACCGAGACGCGCCCGAACCGCCCGGCTAAATCGTCGCGCAGGCGCTGCTCCTCACGGTCGAGCGGCGCGAACTCGATATGGCCCCCTTCAGTCGCGATGACCCGATCGCCTTCCGGCCCCCGCACCAGCATCGCGACGCCTAGCCCGGTGCCTGGCCCAACGATGCTGACGACGCCGCGTTCGGGGAGCGGCCGTTCGGGTCCGCAGATGTGCGTGAAGGTTTCGCAACGCGCAACGGCATGCGCCACCGCGGCGAAGTCGTTAACCAGGCTCAGCCGATCCACCCCGAGTTGAGCGTTGAGCCGGCTCCGCTCCAGCACCCAGCCGCTGTTCGTCAGCCGCACGACATCGCCGTCTGCCGGACCGGCGAGCGCAATCCCTGCGGCGGGCGGAAGCGGCCGGCCCAGCGCCTGCTCGAACGCACGCCATGCCTCGGGCAGGCCGGCAAACTCGCCCGTCTTGAGGACGGTCTCCGGCCCCAACGCGACCTTGCCGTCAGTCACAGTCGCCAGCGCAAAGCGCGCATGGGTGCCGCCGATATCGGCCGCAACGAGCTCCATCTACTTGGCCGTGAGCGACCAGACGCCGTCCCACTCCGGGGGCGGCGGCGCCTTGGCGAACTGGCGGCAGCGTTCGATATACATTGCCGACGGTCCGTCGCCGGCGACCACGCGGCAGGCGGCCGCAAAGGACCTTTCGGCCTCCTTCCAGCGCCGCTCGCGATAGGCCTTCAGGCCCTCGCTATAGGCGCCGAGCAACTCGTCCAAGGCCCCGTTCAGCCGTTCATGGGCATGGTCGAGCGACTCGTGCACCGCCACCGGATCGTCCTTGCCCTTGACCCGGATCAGATCGAGTTCGCGAGTCAGCGCCGGCCGGGTCAGGCTCGCGCGCGTCGATTCCGACAGCAGGATGCTGGTGCCGTAGAATTTGTTCGCGCCTTCCAGCCTGGAGGCCAAATTCACATTGTCGCCGATCACGGTGTACTCCATCCGCTTCGACGATCCGATATTTCCGACGATCACGTCGCCGGTGCTGATGCCGACGCCCACCTGAAGCGGCGGCTTGTTACCGGCGGCGCGCCTGGCATTGAGGTCGGCCAGGCAGACCAGCATCCGGTTCGCGGCGGCAAGCGCATTGTCGGCGTCGCTCGGCCCGGCGAACGGCGCGCCGAACAAGGCCATCATCGCGTCGCCGATATATTTGTCGAGGATGCCGCCATTCTCGAGAATGACGTCGACCATCTCCGTGAAATACTCGTTGAGCATGGCGACCGTCTCGCGGGCGCCGATCGCCTCCGCGATGGTGGTGAAGCCGCGCACGTCGGAGAAGAGGATGGAGACCGTCTGGTCGCGCCCGCCGAGCACGTCCTCGCCGGCCTGAAGCAGCTGGTCGGCCACTTCCTTGGACATATAGCGCGCCATTGTCGAGCGGACGCGCTTCTCCGCGGTGATGTCCTCCATCACCAGCATCGACCCGATCCGCTGCTCGTTCGCATCGATGAGCGGCGCGGCGGAGAGGTTGACCGAGGCAGGCACGTCGGTGGTGCGGACAAGCTCTGCATCCACCGCCAGCTGCGTCTCGCCCGACAGGGCGGAGCGTTCGAGCTTCTCCACCACCCAGCGGTTCTCGCCCGCGAACACCTGATCGACCGGCTTGCCGGCCAGGCTCTCGCGCACGCCGAGCAGTTCGAGCGCCGCGGTGTTGGCAGTGACGATCCTACTCTCGGCATCCAGCGTGATGAAGCCGTTGGACGTGCTCTCGAGGATGCTCTCATTGTAGTTTTTCATGCTGAGCACGTCGTCGAACAGCTTGGCATTCTCCAGGCTGACGGCGATCTGCGCCGAGAACGCCCGCAGGCGTGCCTCGTCCTTTTCGGAGAAGCAGCCGGCTCCCTTCTTGTTCAGCACCTGCGTCACACCGATGCGCCCGCCATGCTTGTTGACGATCGGCTGGCAGAGGATCGAGCGCGTGCGAAAACCGGTTTTCTGGTCGACGCTCTGGTCGAAGCGGGGGTCGGCATAGGGATCGGCGATGTTTTCGGCCCGGCCGCTGGTGAAAACCGCGCCGGCTATGCCCCGAGCGGCTGGGATGCGAATTTCGGTGATCGAGTCCCCTTCGGCGAAGATCGAGTAGAGTTCGTCCGTTTTCGGATCGTGAAGGAAGAGCGTCGAACGTTCGGCATTCAGCAGTTCCGTCGTCTCCCGCATGATCCGCGCGATCAGCAGGTCCAGCTGCAGTTCGCCGGCAAGATCGTGGCTGATCGCAAGGATGCGCTGCTCCTCACGCAGCGAGTCCAGCATGTGCTGGAAGCCGTGGAAGATGTCGGCATATTCGTCGGTCGAGAAGACCTGCAGTTCGACATCGTCGAGGCGGCCGCTTTCGACCAGCCGCATGGAATCGATCAGCCGCATCGCCGATCGCGACACTTCCTGCGCGGTCAGCAGCGCCATCATCACCGAGCCCAGGCCGCAGGCGAGCACGATGCCGACCATCCACGTGTAGAAGGGCCACATCATGCCTTCGGATGCGGTGACGCCTACCTGCGCGAACATGCGCTGGACCTTGAACACCATCGATGCCGCGAAGAAGATCAGCGGCAGCGTGGTCACGAAGATGGCGAGATAGAGCAACTTGCTCTTCAGCCGGACGGCGATCAGGCCTTCTCGATAATCCTGGGGAATGGTGCCGCCCAGCGCACCGCTCAAGCGGACGATCACCGGCTCCATTGCGCGGCTGACCGCGAAATATTCGAAGATGGCGTGGGTCGGCGAGGCGAAGAACAGGGTCATCGCGCAAAAGGCGAGGATCTGCCATTGCTCGTAACCGGCCCCGACCAGCCAGTTGGCTGAACTTAGCACCAGATAGACAAGCACGGTGACGAGCGGCCCATGCAGGAACGTCACGCGCAGAAACGAAAAATAGGGCAGGTTCAGCGCGCGGACCAAGCCTTCCGCGAGCACCGGCTCCGGCGCGTCGCCGCCGCGATCGAGCGACCGTAGCCCGTTCATCACCGGGACGGCATGGCGCCGGAGCACATACACGTCCGCCAGATTGTAGATGGCGACCGCAATCGGCAGCATGAGGAGGATGACCAGCCATTGATAGCCGGTCAGTTCCAGCCCTAGCAGCACCAGGGTCAGCGTGATCACAACCGCCGCCGCGCAGCCGCCCTGGTAAATCCAGATCAGCCGCCACAGCAACGCGCGCGCGCTGTCGCCACCTGCTTGTGCATGGGTGCGCCGTCGCAGCCTGGTGTTCTGAATGTTCACGGGCTCAGGCGGCCTTCAGCTGCGGCATGCAGAGTTCCGCTTCCACCGCGGCCGCCACATCGGCGAGCAGCTTCTTTTCCTCGTCCGACAAGTTGCGCGGCCGCACGTCGAGGATGCAGACTGTGCCGATCCTCTTGCCTTCCGGCGAATGCAGCACCGATCCCGCATAGAAGCGGATGCGCGGACCGTCCGAAACCATCGGATTGTCGCGGAAGCGATCGTCCTGCAGTGCGTCGGGCACGATCAAAATGTCCTCGTTTGCCGCAATCGCGTGGGCGCAGAAGCTCGTTTCGCGGGAGCTTTCGCAGACGTCGGTGCCGAAGCAGGATTTGAACCATTGCCGGTCCGCATCGACCAGGCTTACCAGCGCAATCGGCACGCGGAACAAGGCAGCCGCGATTCGCGTGTGACGGTCAAACCGCTCCTCTGCAGCCGTGTCGAGGATGCCGAGCCGATGCAGCGCCGCGACGCGTTCCTGTTCGTCGTCAGGCAGCGGCGGCCGCGCCCAATGGCATTCGGCGCGCATCAGCCAGGTGCGGACGCGGGTCCGTGCATATTCGACCGACCAGGGCTCTTCCAGCCGGTCCGAATACCCCCGATCCGCCGCTCCGGTGCCACCGAGCAGCACGAACGGCAATTCCGTGGCGCCCGCCGCTCCGCTCAGCCGAGCGGGCACGAAGGGCTGGGTCGCGAGCCCATCCTGCACCAGCACCAGCGACGGCATGGACGTCGCCGCAAACAAAGCAGCCTCGTCCAAGTCCCTGACGACGGACAGACGCACGGGCTCCTGCGCGATGGCCTTGCCGATCCGGTCGGCGACGTCCGTGTCCGTCGCGATCAGCAGCAGGACCGCGTCGTCCTGCGCGCCGCCTGTCCGCACCGCGCTGACGAGGTTGGTCTGCAGCTGTCCCGCCGATTGAACGTCTCTTGCGCCGAGGCTCAGCTCCAGCCCTTCATAAGCGGCAAAGACCTGCGGTTTGCCCTGGCCGATCTGCGCCTGCAGCCGGGCGACGATCTCGTCGATCTGCGCGTCGCTGCGCATCGGATCGTGGTGCGTGAGCGCAAGATGATCGGCGCCGGCGGCGCGGCCGATCGTCACCGCATATTCGACCGTGCTATGTCCCCAGCCCTGCTTCGCCGCATACTCGTCGGCGACATATTGCGCGTCGTGAATGACCAGATCGACACCGGCCATGAACTCGGCATGGGCAAGGTCTTCGCCATGGATCATGCCTTCCCCAACCGCCAGTTCGCGCGAATGTGGCTCGTGATCGCAGGAATAGACGAAGCTGGCGCCGTCGCAGTCGACCTTGAAAGCGAGCGTCAGCGCTGGATGGTTGAGATAGCGCGTGCAGATCGCGAAATCGTCAATCTGGAAACAGCCTTCGCCCAGATTATGGTAGCGGACATTGGCGCCGAACGCGTCGGGCGAGACTGGGAAATAGGTATATTCCATCTGCCCGGCGAGCGTGTCCTTCAGCGACTCGCCGAAGCCCTGGGGGGCGTAGATGTCCCAGCTGTTACCGGGCACGAACAAAGGCGCGAAAAAGGGAATACCCTGAATATGATCCCAATGGGTGTGGCTGATCAGGATATGGCCGCGGGTATTGCCGCCCTCGCGCAGGATCGCCTGACCCAGTTCGTGCGCGCCGGTGCCGCAATCGATGATCAGCCGCGTGCCGCTGTTCGACATGACCTCGACGCACGAGGTGTTGCCGCCATAGCGCACGGTCGAGGGCCCCGGCTTTGCCAAGGACCCGCGTGTTCCCCAAAATCTGATCTTCACGCCTTTCCCCCTCTCGCTGCCGATTTGAAGCGAGCCTGAGCAGCTTGTCCAGAGCTTCGATTGCGCGCAGTCATTTACGACACAGCTTTGGAGAAGATCGGCCGTGCCGGGCATCGACGAGACCCTCACCTTCCATCCGTTGCGCATCGCCGTGCTCACCATTTCCGACACACGGACGGAGGAGACGGACAGCTCAGGCCGTACGCTCGCCGAGCGGCTGACAGGGGCCGGGCACGTGCTCGCAGGCAAGCGCATCGTCGCTGACGATGTCGAGGCGATCCGGCAGCAGGTACGCGCCTGGGTCGCCGATCCTGAGGTGGACTTGATCCTCACCACCGGCGGCACCGGCTTCGCGCCGCGTGACGTGACTCCGGAAGCAGTGAAGCCGCTGTTCCGGCGCGAGATGGACGGCTTTTCCGTCGTCTTCCACCAAGCGAGCCTCGGCACGGTCGGAGTTGCGACGTTGCAGTCGCGCGCCTTTGCCGGACAGATAGAGGACACGTTCATCTTCTGCCTGCCCGGCTCCACCGGCGCGTGCCGCGACGCCTGGGATCTGGTGCTGGGCCTCGAGTTAGACAGCCGCCACCGCCCCTGCTCGCTCGCCGGCCAAATCCCGAGGCTGCGAGACATTTGCGCGTGATCTCCTTCGACGAGGCGGTGCGACTGGTCGCCGGCACGGCCAGGCCGCTGCCTGCGGAGACCGTCCGCCTGGCCGAGGCTCATGGCCGCGTGCTCGCCGCACCAGTGGTAGCCCAGGTCTCTTCTCCGTCCGCAGACGTGTCGGCGATGGATGGCTATGCCGTGCGCAAGGCCGGTCTCGATGGCTTGCCCGCTTCGCTCCGCATCATTGGCCAGTCCTTCCCGGGCGCCGGCTATCCGGGGCAGCTAGAGACTGGCACCTGCGTCCGCATCTTCACCGGAGCTCCCGTGCCTGACGGTGCCGATTGGGTGATGATGCAGGAGAATGTGCGCTGTGATGGCGAAACGGCCATCGTCGAGGACATCGGGTCAGGGCCGCACATCCGCCGCGTAGGCTCGGACTTCCGTGCCGGCGAGACGCTGCTGCAGGCGGGCACGCTGCTCTCCCCCCGCGCACTGGTCGCGGCAGCGGCGGCCGACATCGCCGAACTGACTGTGCACCGCCGTCCCCGAGTCCGCCTGCTCGCGACGGGGGACGAGCTTGCCAATCCGGGGGCTGCCCGGCTCTGCGCCGGCGCCATTCCCGAAAGCATCTCGTTCGGCGTGGCGGCACTGGCGCGGCAATGGGGGGCGGAACCGGTCGGGAGCGTCCGTCTGCGCGACGATCTCGCGGCGATGCAGCCGCGCGCCCGGGCGGCCTGCGAAGGGGTGGACCTGCTGGTGGTCACCGGCGGCGCGTCGGTGGGCGAGCGCGACTTTGCCAAAACGATGTTCGGTGACGCGCTGGAGCTGGTCTTCTCCAAGGTCGCCATCAAGCCTGGCAAGCCGGTCTGGCTGGGCCGTGTGGGCGAGGTGCTGGTGATGGGGCTGCCGGGGAATCCCACCTCGGCGCTTGTCACCGCGCGCCTGCTGCTCGCCCCCTTGATCGCAGGGCTGACCGGCCGCGATCCGGCCGAGGCGCTGCGGTGGCGCACCTTTCCCCTCTCTGAGCCGCTGGAGGCAGCGGGCGATCGGGAGACCTTCTCCCGCGCAAAAATGGAAGGCGAGACCCTCTGCCTTCTCTCCAACCAGGATTCCGGCGCGCAGAAGATGCTCGTCGCCGCCGACCTGCTCGTCCGGCGTCCGGCTGGAGAGGTAGGACTTGCGGCGGGCGAGACGGTGCAGGTGCTTGATTTCTAATCCCCACCGTCATTGCGAGGAGCGGAGCGACGAAGCAATCCATGTGCCCCGGAGCTGGATTGCTTCGCTCCGCTTGCAATGACGAAAGTTACCCCCCCGTGACACTCATGTGCCGAGCGGTAGCCGGCGCGGCGGCGGCGATGTCGAAGCGGTGCCGCTCCGGCTTGCCCGCGAGCAGCCGGTCGAGCGCGGCGTTCACGGCCTCGGTTCCGCCCCTGCGCAGCAGGTCGCGCAGCTCGACCTTCTGATCATGGCCGAGGCAGCCATAGACGGTGCCCGTCGCCGCCACCCGGATGCGATTGCAGCCGGCGCAGAAATTGTTGGTGAGCGGCGTGATCAGTCCGAGGCGAACGCCGCTGCGTGCCACGTCCCAGTAGCGCGCGGGGCCACCGGTCCGCGCCAGGCTCGGGATCAGCTCGAAGCGGCGTTCCAGCTCCCGCTTCACGCGATCGAGCGGGAGGTATCGGTCGGAGCGGTCGCCCTCGACATCGCCCAGCGGCATGGTCTCGATCAGCGTCAGGTCGTGCCCCTCGTCCGTGCACCAGGCGAGCATATCGCCAATCTCGTCGTCGTTCAGGCCGTTCAGGGCTACCATGTTAATCTTGATGCGCAGCCCCGCCGTCTTGGCCGCGTCGATGCCAGCCAGCACCTGCGCCAGCTCGCCCCGGCGCGTGATGTGCCGGAACCGCTCGGGGTCGCGGCTGTCGAGGCTGACATTGATCCGCCGCACGCCTGCTTCGAAGAGCAAGGGTGCGAAGCGCACCAGCTGCGTGCCGTTGGTGGTGAGCGTCAGTTCGTCGAGCCCGTGCCCGATGCGGGCGCCCAGCCGCTCGATCAGCGTCTCGATCCCACGCCTGACCAGCGGTTCGCCGCCAGTCAGCCTTATCCGGGTGACGCCGCGCGCAATGAACAGCTCGCCGAGCGCCCCCAGCTCCTCCAGCGACAATATGTCCTGCTTGGGCAGGAACGTCATTGCCTCCGCCATGCAATAGCGGCAGCGCAGGTCGCAGCGATCGGTGACCGACAGGCGGACATAGCTGATCCGCCGGCCATAGCCGTCGATCATCGCTCTGCCGGAACCAGTCTCCATCCGCTCATTCTACGCCGCGCAGGCCGCCGCGCCTACTCCCACTCGATGGTACCGGGCGGCTTTGACGTATAGTCATAAGTTACGCGATTGATGCCCTGCACTTCGTTGACGATCCGCGTCGCCACCCGCGACAGGAAATGCGGGTCGAAGGGGAAGATGTCGGCCGTCATGCCGTCGGTCGAGGTCACCGCCCGCAGCGCACAGACATATTCATAGGTGCGGTAGTCGCCCATCACGCCGACGGTGCGCACCGGCAACAGCACCGCGAACGCCTGCCAGATCGCATCATAGAGCCCGGCATTGCGAATCTCCTCCAGGTAGATCGCGTCCGCCTTGCGGAGGATGTCGCATTTCTCCTTGGTGACTTCGCCCGGGATGCGGATCGCGAGGCCGGGGCCGGGGAACGGGTGCCGGCCGACGAACGCATCGGGCAGTCCCAGCTCGCGCCCCAGCTCGCGCACTTCGTCCTTGAACAGTTCGCGCAAGGGTTCGACGAGCTTCATGTTCATCCGCTCGGGGAGCCCGCCGACATTATGGTGGCTCTTGATCGTGACGGACGGGCCACCGGTGAAGCTGACGCTCTCGATCACGTCCGGGTAGAGAGTGCCTTGCGCCAGGAAGTCGGCGCCGCCGATCTTCTTCGCTTCATCCTCGAATACGTCGATGAAGGTCTTGCCGATGAATTTGCGCTTCGCCTCGGGATCGCTCACGCCCGCCAGGCCAGAGAGGAACAGCGTCTCGGCGTTCACATGGACGAGCGGGATATTGTAGCTGTTGCGGAACAGCGAGACGACCTGTTCCGCCTCGCCTTTGCGCATCAGCCCGTGGTCGACGAAGACGCAGGTCAGCTGGTCTCCGATCGCCTCGTGAATCAGCACCGCCGCAACCGCCGAGTCTACTCCGCCGGAGAGGCCGCAGATCACTTTACCCTTGCCGACCTGGGCGCGGATGTCGGCGATCTTGGTCTGGCGGTACTCGGCCATCGTCCAGTCGCCCGGGCAGCCGCAAATGTGGCGCACGAAGTTGGACAGCAATTTGCCGCCGTCGGGCGTGTGCACCACCTCGGGGTGGAACATGAGGCTGTAGAAGCGCCGCGCCTCGTCGGTCGCGACTGCATAGGGCGCCCCCTCCGATTGAGCGACGACGCTGAAGCCCTCGGGCAGCCGCTCGACGCGGTCGCCATGGCTCATCCAGACCTGATGCTTCTCGCCCTCCGCCCAAAGCCCGTCGAACAGCGCCGATCGCCCGCTAATCTCGATATAGGCGCGCCCGAATTCCCGGCTTTCGGACGGCGCGACGGCACCGCCGAGCTGGTGCGACATGGTCTGCTGGCCATAGCAGATGCCGAGGATCGGCAAGCCGGCATCGAAGATGTGCTGCGGCGCCCGCGGGCTGTCCTCCCAAGTGACGGAAGACGGCCCACCGGACAGAATAATGCCCTTCGGCCGCAGCCGCTCAAAGGCTTCGGCGGCCGCGTTGAACGGCGCGATCTCGGAATAGACGCCCGCTTCGCGCACCCGCCTGGCGATCAGCTGCGTGACCTGGCTGCCGAAATCGATAATCAGGATCGAGTCATGCGCATGGATTTCCATGCGCCGAGGCTGTTAAAGCCTGACCGGCTATCATCAACCCCGTTCGTGTTGAGCGAAGCAACTCACCTGCGTGCGAGCGCGTCTCCCAGATCGACATCGACCACGCGGCCGTCGCGGACGGAGCAGCGGAAGCTCCAGCTTTCCGGGCGGTCGCGCCAGCCGCGGCGCGCATCGACCACGCCGTCGACGTTCCACCCGCCAGAGGTGCGCTCGACACCGTTGATGTCGCGCACCACGGCGCGGAAGCCGCGGTCATAGCCCTCGCGCTCGGCGGCCTGGGCGCAGGCGTCGACGGCGCCATCTTCCGATCCGGCAAAGACCGGCGCGGGCGCGGCGCGATCGGCGAAACGCCCGCCGCTGCGTGCATAGCCTTCGCGGGCAGCCCGCCAGGCCTCGCGCGCCGACACCGCGGCGTCGGCTGCCGCACGCTCGGCAGCCACCGCCGCTTCGCCGACGGCGCGGCCTATGTCGCGCGACAGCGCGGGATCCACCAGTTGCGCAGAGGCAGCGCCGCTGCCCGCCAAAGTCGCGCCCAAGGCTGCGACCAGTACAAGCTTGTTCATGCCAAACACTCCATCCCCGCAAGAAAGATCGGGTGCTTATACCGGTTCCAACTGAGTGGCCGATGAATGACTTAGAGCCTGCGCGAACAGCCAGACCCGGATGGCGCTGGCAAGATTGGGGGGCGCAGTGAGCGCAATCCGCTCCGCATCGATCTGCGCGACCAGCGCTGACAAGGGCAGCTTCGCTCCCCGCGCCGCTTGTTCAAGCGCCGACCAGAAGATGGGCTCAAGACTGATCGAGGTCGGGTGCCCGGCTATGGTGATCGATCGCTTGACCGGAGAGTGGAATGGCGTGCTCACCGGGCGAATGTAAGAAAATGTTGCTGCGGCAGCCAGCATGTTGCCGGAGCAGATGACAGCGCTATCTCCCGCCCATCTAAAGTTCGGGAGCAGATCATGATTTCGGCATTGATGCTCTTCGCGGCCGCCACAGGGCAGGTCATCGAAACGCGCGGTGACGGTGCGCTGGTGCGGCCGTCGCGCGCTGTCGCAGTCGGCGAAACGCTTGCGGTGCAGCGGCTGGAGCCTGCGCCGGGCGCGCCGGGCCGCGCACCCTTTTTCCGCTGGAGCAAGGCGGCCAAGGTCCGCGTAACGGCGCTGCGTTCGGACGGCACCGCCGAAGTGGCGCTGGTTCGCGGCCGCCTTGCTGCGGGCGATCGGGTGGTCGTGGACTGACGCCACACTTCTGACCACCTCCGCTCGTCATCCCCGCGTAAGCGGGGACCCAGCCTCTTCACTTCCCTTCTAGGTTCCCGCGTTCGCGGGAATGACGAGCGAGAGATATGCTGCGGACGGCAAAACCGTCGGCCGGGCTCGGCTCGGGCCGGCCCGCCGGCCGTGCCGGCGCGTGCTTCGCACCGGCACGCCTCGCGCCGTCAGTACATATGTTGCCCGCCGTTGATGCTGAGCGTCGAGCCGGTGACGAAGCCGGCATCCTCGGCACACAGGAAGGCAACGCCGCGGGCAATCTCTTCCGCCTTGCCGAGCCGGCCGACCGGGATTTTGGCGACGATCTTCTCCAGCACGTCCGGCGGCACGGCGGCGACCATGTCCGTGTCGATATAGCCCGGTGCGATCGCGTTCACTGTAATTCCGGCGCGCGCGCCTTCCTGCGCGAGCGCCTTGGTGAAGCCGTGAATGCCCGACTTGGCCGCGGCGTAATTCACCTGGCCGTACTGACCGGCTTGACCGTTGATCGAGCCAATATTGACGACGCGCCCATATTTGCGCGCGTTCATCCCGTCCCACACGGCCTTGGCCATGTTGAAGCAGCCGCCCAGATTGGTGTCGATCACTTCGTCCCAGGCCTGGCGATTCATCCGCTTCATCGTACCGTCGCGGGTAATGCCGGCATTGTTGACGAGCACGTCGACGGGTCCGAGCTCAGCCTCCACCTGCTGGACGCCCGCGAGGCACGCTTCGAGGTCGGCCACGTCCCATTTATAGGCCTTGATGCCGGTGCGCTCGGTGAACTCGCGCGCGCGCTCGTCATTGCCTGCGTAATTGGCTGCCACGGTCATGCCGGCGTCCCTGAGTGCCAGGCTGATCGCTTCGCCGATGCCCCGCGTGCCGCCCGTGACGATCGCTACTCGTGCCATTCGCTTCCTCTCCCTCTGATGGGTTTGAAGCTTCCCTACGAAGGCGGCACCCAGCCCGCAAGTTCACGCGCAAGTAAGGTGCGCAGCAGCGTCATGCCTTCATCGCTGTCATTGAGGCATTCGAGATAGGCGAAGTCCTTGCCGCCCGCACCCAGGAAGCTTTCCCGGCCCCGGATCGCCAGCTCCTCGAGCGTCTCCAGGCAATCGACGCTGAAGCCCGGCGCCACCACGGCCACCCGCTCCACGCCTCGGCCGGGCAGCGCCTCCAGCACCTTATCCGTCGCCGGCTCCAGCCATTTGGCGCGACCGAAGCGCGACTGGAAGCTGATCTCCAGCGGCCGGTCGAGCGCTTCCTGCAACAGCCGCGCCGTCTTCTGGCAGTGGCAGTGATAGGGATCGCCCAGCTCCAGCGTCCGCTGCGGCATGCCGTGAAAGCTCGCCAGGATCAGCTGCGGCTCGAATGGCAGCGCCGCCAACTGCTGTTCGATCGAGGCCTTGAGCGCATCGATATAGGCGGGATCGTCGTGGTAAGGCGGCAGCGTACGAATCGCCGGCTGCCAGCGCATGCGCGACAGCAGCTCGAACGCCTTGTCGTTGGCCGTCGCCGTCGTGGCTGCGCAATATTGCGGATACATGGGCGCGAGCAGAATGCGCTCGCATCCGGCCGCCTTCATCGCACCAAGCCGATCCGCAATCGAAGGCGAACCGTAGCGCATCGCCCAATCCACCACGACGTCCCTCCCAAAGGCTCCGGCAAGCTTCTCCGCCTTTGCCTTTGTGTAGCGCGCGAGCGGGGAGCCGTGCTCGGTCCAAACAAGACCATAGGCGTGAGCCGATTTCTTCGGGCGCGTGTTGAGCACGATGCCGCGCAGGATCGGCTGCCACGCAATCGGCGGAATCTCGACCACGCGTCGGTCCGACAGGAACTCGGCCAAGTAGCGCCGCACGGCGGGTGCCGTCGGCGCGTCGGGCGTGCCCAGGTTGATCAGCAGAACGCCGATCTTGGGCATGGGAATGTGCGGGTGGTCTGCGGGCCTCATCAACACACTCCGTCCGGGCTGAGCCTGTCGAAGCCCTGTCTCCTTTGTCCCCTAAGCAAGAAAAGCAGGCCTTCGACAAGCTCAGGCCGAACGGTGTTTAGGCGTTCGACCTTATCGGAAGCCGCCGAAACCGCCGCCCCGTCGCCGCAAACAGCGCGTTCGCAAGCGCAGGCCCGACCGGCGGCACCGCCAGCTCACTCGCGCCGCCCGGCTCTTCATTGCTCGGCAACAGCTCGACGCTGATCTCGGGTGTGTCGGCGAGCCGCGGCAGGTTCAGGTCGGCCAGTCGCCGCGCCCGCGTCAGCCCGCTCTCGAACCCCGGCGCGCAGCCGATCGCCGCGGCAAGGCCGAAGATCAGCCCGCCCTCCATCTGCTGGCGTACGATGTCGGGATGGATCATCCGCCCGACATCGGCGACCGCGACCAGCCGGTCGCACCTCACCCGTCCGCTCTCGGTCCGCGCCTCGACAAGCACGGCGATGAAGCTGCCGTGCGCGGCATGAACGGCAATCCCCTGCCCCGTCCCCGCCTCGCCACCCTGCCAGCCGCCCAGCGCGGCGACGGTCGACAGGCATCGCGCCAGCCGCGGCTGCTGGCCCAGCATCGCCATGCGGAAGGAGAAAGGCTCGGTGCCCGCCGCTCGCGCCAGTTCGTCGACGAAGCTTTCGGTGAAGAAGCAGGTGTAGCTATGCGCGGCTGAGCGCCAATAGCCGATCGGAAGCTTCGGGTCGGCCAAATGATGATCGACCGCGAGATTGGCGATGCCATAGGGAGTTTCCGCCCCCGCTACGGCGAAGCCATCCGCCTCGCCGATCAGCGAGCGCGCCACCGCTTCGTTCGGCAGCAGCGTTCGCGCCACCGCCGCGCCGTAGGCAGGCGCCGCGACCTTGGCGAGCAACCCGGCCACGCGGCCGCCACTCACCCGTCCGGTCATCTGTGCCCTTGCCGGCGGCCGGAAGCGCCCCTGCAAGATCGCTTCGGCACGGCTCCAGAAAAGCTGCACGGGGCGCTTCAGCTCGCGGCTGAGATGCCCTGCCTGCACCGCCGCTTCGCTGCTCATGCCCCGGCCAAAGCCGCCACCGACCTGCATCGGGTGGATGACGATCTTAGAGGGATCGAGGTCCAGCGACCGCGCGACCACCTGCCGCGCCGCTTCCGGCGCGATTGTCGACAGCCAGAGCGACAGCGCGCCGTCGCTCCACGACGCCGTGGCGGTGACCGGCTCCAGCGCTGCATGGGCCGCCGCCTCGACCTGATACTCCGCGGTGATCACCGTCGCGTCGCGGAAACTGGCGGCAAGATCGCCTCGGTCCACGATCCGGAAGCCATCGCCGTCCAGCGCGTCCCTCAGCGCCTTCGCGATCGATGCGTCGTCGAGCAGCGGATCGCGTGTCTCGAAACGCGGGCGGAGCGCGTCGAGAGCCCGTTCCGCCGCCCAGCTGGTGGTGGCGACCGCCGCGACCCATTCGCGCGTGCTGACCAGTTGCAGCACGCCCCGCACCCGCTCCGCAGCCTTGACGTCGCCACCGACATAGCGGTGCACGCCGACCGGACCCTGGCGCATCGCCGCATAGACCATGTTCGGCAGCCGCACGTCGGCGGCGAAATCGACCGAGCCATCGAGCTTGGCCGGCGTGTCGAGGCGCGGCAGCGACTGGCCGGTCAGCTTGCCCATGCGGAGTGGCAGCGGCTCGGGCGCATCCTCTTCCACCGCATCTGCGGCGAGATCGGCGAAGCGCAGCCTCTTGCCCGAATGAACGACAAAGCCCCCCTCTGCCTCGCACTCCTGCCAGTCCACCTCCCAACGCCGTGCCGCCACCTTGCAAAGCCGCACGCGCGCCGCGGCCGCCGCTTCGCGCATCGGCTGCTCGTACATTCGCACGGTGGTGGAGCCCGCCGTCACCATCGCCGCGGACCGCGTCGCCAGCGTGTCCGCGAACGAAGCGAACGACGGAGCTACGCCCTGGGAGAGCTCCTGCAGGAACAGCCGATTGGCATAAAGCGGATTGATCGGCGCTGCCTCGACGGCGACCGTCCGCCAATCCGCGCCCAGTTCGTCCGCTATGATCTGCGGCAGGGTGGTAAACGCGCCTTGCCCGGTCTCCACCTGCGGCACCGCGACGATCACGCGGCCATCCTCGGCAATCTTCAGGTAAGGACCATTGATGTGCTCGCCGCGCCCGGCGACGAGATTGACCGGATAGTCGCGCGGCCACAGGCTCCAGACGACGACGAGCCCCACGCCCAGCCCGCCGGTGACCAGCAGCCGCCGGCGCGTGATCGAAGGTCCCGGAGCATCGCTGGCGCGCATCGCGCTTCTGATAGTCGGGCCTATGCGCCAGCGCCAACCGGTTGGCGGAAATATTCGGTCGGCCCCAGTTTCGCTTCCGCGGCGATCGTCTCCAGCATCCAGTCGCGGAACATCCTCACCTTACGGACCTGTCGGCGATGCTCAGGATAGACCAGCCAGAAATCGCTTGGGTCATAGGCGACGTCGTCGAGCACGGGCACCAGCCGCCCGGCCGCAATCTCCGTCCTCCACAGCATCGGGTTCAGAAGCGCAATGCCGAGCCCCGCCATCGCGGCCTGACCCTCGGCGATCTGGGTGTCGAGCCGTATCCCCCGCGGCGCCTCCGGCGAAGGCGTGCCGCCGATCTGCTTGCGCCAGACTTCCCACCAGCTGTCGTCCGGGCTGATCCGCGCGTGCCGCATCACCCCTTCGAGCGTGCGGATGGAGGGATGCTCCTCCAGAAAAGCAGGGCTGGCGAAGACCATCAGCGGCATGCGCATCAGGAAATGTGCGCACAGTCCCGGCCAGCCGCCTCGGCCGCCCCGGACCGCGACATCAACATCGTCGCGCGCGAAATCGACCAGGCTGTTGGACGTGTGCAGCCGCACCGCTACATCGGGCACCCTGATCTGGAACGCGCCGATCCGCGGCGCCAACCAGTTGGGCCCGAAAGTCGTCGAGCAGCTCACCGTCAGCACCGACTCGTTGCTGGACCGCGCGACATCGAAGGCGCCGTCGAGATCGTCGAACGCCTTGGCGACCAGCGGGCCGATCCGCCGCCCCGTTTCGCTCAGCGCCACGCGCCCGCGCTCCCGCACGAACAGGCTGACGCCCAGCCGCTCTTCCAGCAGCTTGATCTGATAGCTGACCGCCGCCTGGGTCATGCCCAGTTCCTGCGCGGCGCTGGTGAAATTCTGATGCCGTGCAGCGGCTTCGAACACCCGGACGGCGGCAAGGGGAGGCAGTCTGCGCATCAGCTCTCCTGATATGCCAGCCTTATGCCCTGCGTCCAACGCTTTGTTGGCATTCCGTTCCCGCAACGATCATCAAGAGGCTGCACCTCAGCCCCCGCAGACAGGAGCAGCAAAATGCGCGACGAACATGATGATCGCATCTATCAGGCCTTTCGTGGACAGCTCGGCAACGATATCGCCCGGCTGGTCAAATCGGTCGCTTACGCCTTCGATCGCCTCACGGCCCGCCTCTACGACGCGCCCTGGTCCAAAGGGAACAGGGCAGTTGAAGGGCAATGCGGCAAAGGGTTCACCACGCTTTAACCGTAACGATCAGGCGGCATTTTACCGGCTGCCGCGCAGAGTGGAGAGCGATGAAATCGCTCCGGATTCTCTGGGCGGCGGCCGTCGCCGCATCAGCTCCGCTGATGACCGGAGCGGTCGACCGCACTGCCGGTCTGGAGCAGCGGCTGCTCGCCGCGCATAACCGTGAGCGCCTCCGCGTCGGCGTACCCGCGCTCGCTTGGGACAAGGCACTTGCCGCCGATGCCGCGATCTGGGCCGATGCGCTGGCCCGCACCAACAGCTTCGAACATTCACCGGCCGACCCGTCCGATCCCGATGTTCAGGGCGAGAATCTCTGGGCCGGCACGCCCGGCGCCTGGGCGCCCGAAGAGATGGTCGGATACTGGGTCGATGAAAAGCACGACTACAGGCCCGGCATCTTCCCCGCCGTGTCGCGCTCCGGCGATCTCGAGAAGGTCGGTCATTACACCCAGCTGATCTGGCGCAGCACGCGCAAGGTCGGCTGCGCGCTCGCGCGCTCCCAAAAGGAAGACATCCTCGTCTGCCGCTATTCCGAAGGCGGCAACGTCATCGGCGAAGCGGTGACCTGAAGCACTGATGGGCATGAGCCGAGATGTTACGCAGCCGAACTGTAAGGCTGTAGCAAGGATCTGCGGGGCATCTTGACCAACGTGCGGGGATGGAAGGGGATTATGGCCGCGGCGCTGGCAGCCGCGATGCCGCTCATGACGGGCGGCATCGACCGCGACTCCGCCTTCGCCGAGCGCATCCTCGCCAGCCACAATCGCGAGCGCACCACGCTCGGTGTCCGCCCGCTCCAATGGGACGACCGGCTCGCCGCCCAGGCCCAGGCTTGGGCCGACCATCTCGCCCGCACCGGCAAGTTCGAGCATTCGCCGGCCAATCCATTCGACGGCGCCACGGCCGGAGAGAATCTCTGGACCGGCACCAAGGGCGCCTATTCGCCCGAGGAAATGGTCGGCTATTGGATTGACGAGAAGGCGGACTTCAAGCCCGGCGTCTTTCCTGCCGTATCGCGCAGCGGCGACCTGCAGGCGGTCGGCCACTATACCCAGCTGATCTGGCGCCAGACGACCCGCATCGGCTGCGGCATCGCCAGCACCAGCGCCGACGACATTCTGGTCTGCCGCTACATGGTGTCCGGCAACGTGATCGGCGAGCGGGTGATCTGAGCGGCTCGATTGCACCCTCTCCGGCGTTGCGTTAAGAGGGCGCCCCCGCCTCGGCCGCGCCCTTTTCCGCGCTTCCGGGGCGCATTCTTTTCAAGTCTGGGCCTAGGCCCGAGGAGCATGCCATGGCCCGCCGCCGCCAGATTTACGAAGGCAAGGCCAAGATTCTGTACGAAGGCCCCGAGCCGGGCACGCTGATCCAGTATTTCAAGGACGACGCGACCGCCTTCAATGCTCAGAAAAAGGGCACGATCAGTGGCAAGGGCGTGCTCAACAACCGCATCTCCGAGCATATCTTCACCCTGCTCGGCACCATCGGTGTGCCGACCCACTTCATCCGCCGCCTGAACATGCGCGAGCAGCTGATCCGTCAGGTCGAGATCATCCCGATCGAAGTGGTGGTGCGCAACGTCGCCGCCGGCACTTTGTCCAAGCGGCTCGGCATTGAGGAAGGCACCCAGCTCCCCCGGACGATCGTCGAATATTACTACAAGGACGATGCGCTCGGCGATCCGCTGATCAGTGAAGAGCATATCGCCTGTTTCGGCTGGGCCAGCCAGGAGGAGATGCACGACATCACCGACATGGCAATCCGGGTTAACGACTTCATGTGCGGCCTGTTCGCCGGCATCGGCATCCGCCTGGTCGACTTCAAGCTCGAATTCGGCCGCATCTGGGACAATGACTATGCCCGTGTGATCCTCGCCGACGAGATCAGCCCCGACGGCTGCCGCCTTTGGGACATGGAGTCAGGCGAAAAGCTCGACAAGGACCGCTTCCGCCGCGATCTTGGCGGCGAAGTCGAAGCTTATCAGGAAGTCGCCCGCCGCCTCGGCCTGCTGCCCGAAGATGGCGAGAATGCCGTGTTGGACCTGGAAAGCCACCGCAAGCGCCGCGGACGCTGACGCGCGGGGCAAGAATTTGGAGCTCAGCGTCGGAAGATCCTTCCGCTAAAGGCAGCGAATGACCTTGGACTGCACGCCATGGGCGAGCTGATAGCTGTCCACCGATTTCCCGTTTCGGACAGTCAGCGTCAGCTGGCTTCCACTCAGCGTCCCTTCATAGCGCACGCGCGCGGGCCGATCGGAAGCGGTGGATGGGCCGCCGCCATGAGCCATGTACGTTCCCGCCTGGGAGAAGCGGCCGTCACGGCCGAGCGCGACGGGCATCGCAAACTCGCCCTCCGCACAGCCGAGGCGCAGCACGGCCTTGTCGGCACCGACGGTCAGCATAACCTGCTCGCCGCCCCAGTCGCCGACGGACAGAGTGGCTGGCGCAAGGGTCATTGCGGTCAATCCAAGCAGAAAGGGCGCGGCGCCGAAACGCCACGCCCTTCCGGTTGCAAACAAGCTGCGGCCGCCCTCGAGTATGCGCGGCCGCACCTGGTCAGGCCATCGTCACGCGAACGGTGACGCGCTGGCTGCGGCGGGCGGCAAAACCGACCATGCCGAAGCCTGCGATCATCATCGCCCAAGTCGCAGGTTCCGGAACCGAGGCATCGACCGCCACGACATATTGGCCCCAGCGCGAGAAGCCGGACGCGGCCGGATAGCCGGGCCGCGTCACCTCATAGGGATCAGCGGCATATTCGCCGATGACCCAGAAGGTGTGGTCGTCGGTGGGGTCGAGCGTCACGGCGGCATAGTCGCCCCAGCGCTGGCGGCCGTTGGGCACGCCGGTCGCTTCCGGATTGCCGTTCAGATAGCCGGCGGTGTGGCTTTCCTTGGCCAGAATGGCGTCGCCGTAGAGGTAGAGGCGGCCGTCACTGAGCATGCCCAAGGTCTGCGCATAGATGCGGATCTTGCCGTCCGTCGCGTCATAGCCGGAGCGGTTATAGGCCACCACCGCTGTACCGTTGGTGACCGCCAACGCCGCCTGGTAATAATCGTAACCGGCCTCACCCAGGTCGAGCGTCTGAATGACGTCCTTGGTGTTCGAGTCCATCACCGTCACCCGCACGGTGGTCCGGTCGGTACCCGGGATCGTGATGGTGTGGGTGAAATAGGTCTTGCCGTTCACTTCCCAGGCATTGCTGCCGATCCGGTCGTCGAGCGTGTCGATGTTGCGGAGCGGAGTCAGGCCCGGCCGGCCCGGCTGACGAGCCGGCGCGTTGCCGGTATAGTCGGTGTAGATGAGCTGAGACGCGGATTGCGTCGCAGCACCAGTGCCGGCGTTCAGGATGTCATAGGCCAGCACGCCGTTCACGAACGCGGACGCGGCGACAATGTGCCCCTTTCCATCGGTTGCTTCGTTCGAGTTGACGCCCTGAATCGCGAAACCGCGCGTGGTGTCGTTCACGCCGCCTGAAACGAAGGGCGTGTTGAACACCTGCATGTTCGTGAGGCTCGGGCCAGCCGCGTCAAAGATATTATCCTTGTCCAACACGAACAGGCTGGTGCCGCGATAACCAGTCGGCCCCCCAGCGACTTCCTGGCGGAAGTTGTTGGTGCCAATATAGATCGCGTTATTGTCCATTGCGAGCGTCGGATAGTCTGCGATCGTCGCGAAGCCGGGCGCAAACTCCGCCAGCCCTTCGAACTTGGTCGACTTCCAGTTGCCCAGCGCGTCGGCGGTGTCGGACACCGCAATGTTGATATCCTTGTTCTGCGCGCCGAACCCGATCGCGATCCAGCGCTGGTTCTGGTGGTTGAACAGGATGCGAGGGTCGCCGCCGGTTCCGGCCTGGCCCACCTGCTGCCAGAAGCCGACATCGCTGGTGCCGCCGAGCAGATTGCCGGTGTTCTTGTCGAACACGCCGAAGGCGCCATTGATCAGCTGCACGAATTGGGTGGTGCCGACGGCGCCCATCGTGTCGGGCGGCACGAGTGCGCGGCCGAGCAGGCGCGTGTCGTAATCGCCGAGCGCGTTGAACGATTTGAGCACACGCTTGTCGGAATGCGGCTGATTGCCGAACACCGTCGGGCTCGGCGCGAAAAAGCCTTGGCCCTGCGTCACAACGGCAGGATCGACGCCCGGCGCGCCCGGATCGACAATGGCGCGCGGCAGTCGGGCGGTGAGCCGCGCCGACTTGGTATCCTGGGCAAGCGCCGCCGTGCCCGCGAGCACGGACGCGACCACTGCCAGCGAGGCAATGCTTCTGACGATCATGTTGATGTTCCCCTTACCCCTATGCGGGGACAGCGCCACTGATGGACGGTAACCCCCTGCCCCGCAAACCGACTCGAAATGAGCCAGGCGACAGTTCATGCCTGTTAACCAGGATTGTCAAAGTCTAACTTGCCCGCGTCCCAAAATAGGACGTCGACTAAGTGCTTGATCTTCCGCGCCGTTGTTTCATTGCGCTGCATCTTCAAACCAGGTAATAAAGTTGCGTCCGCGCCCACGGAGAGGTCGGGCGTGCACGGAAATGTTAACCCCTTCGCTGATGCGAGCCCGACCCGCTTGGCCCGGCAAGCTCAACTTCCTAGTGCAGCCAGGATTTCTGCCTCGCTGAGATTGGGATCGGCGAGTGGATGTTCGCGGACTTGGGTCTGCCACTTCCAGTCGATCGCCGGAGCGGGCCGCCGGAAACGGATCCAGTCCACGTCCATCAGCATATCGACCGGAGCGTCGGCGAGCACCGTTTTGTTCTCCCGCACCGGGTCCTCGCGCTGCGGCGGGACGGCGTCGCTGGTGGTGTAGGCGATCAGGCCGACCTGCATCACCGGGTTAGGCTCCATACGATAGAAGCGGTCGCGCACGCGCCAGGCGCCGCCTTCCTCCCGGGCCAGGGCGAATAGGGTCATGCCGACCCGCACCAGCCGAAGCTCGACCCAACCGGAGCGGAACGGCCGCAGCTTCAGCGAGGAAAAGCTGTTGTACGTGCCCTTGGTCTCCGTCACCGGCACACCGCGCTCCAGGCCGGCGCCGGTGGTGACGAAATGCCAATTCTCACGCCGCGGCTCCCAACTGGCAGCATCGAGGCCGTTTGGCGTTCGCGCCATCAGGCCGCCCAGCGACCAGGTGCCGCCGGGAATCGCGCCACTGGCGCCTCTGACCCGCACCCGCGCCCGAACATCGAAATCGCCGTCGATCGTCTGGAACAGGAAGGGCGCGTTCAGGTCGCGCACCCATGCGCCGTGATAAGGCTGAAGGTGCAGCGCGCCCGGCACCGTGGCGCCGACATCCAAGCGCTTCAGCTTGTCCGGCCAGCCGTAACGCTGGTCGAAGCGCGTCCATTTCGCGTCCAGCGCCGCACCCGAGAACTCGTCGTCATGCCGGCTGAGGTCCGTGCGCGGCGGCTGGCCGGGCGGGTGCGGCTGCGCAGTCGCCGCGGTCGAGATCATCAGGGTCGCAAGCAGGAACGGTCTCAACGCACACTCCATCGAACGGGAGCGGTGCGCTTCAACCAGCTGCGGCATCGAGGCGAGCAGGGTTAGACAAACGAACTCGGCTTTCCGACGAGAGTCAGGCCGCTTGCGCGAGGGCACCCGCCGCGGCCGCAAGCTGGTTCCAGGTGAGCGGCGTGGCCTGGACCGCTCCCCCCGACCAGCTGAGGCGCTCCAGCTGCGTCGCGACCGGCACGATATAGGCGGTGCAGCGCGCGTAAAGCTGCTGCAGATGATCGGCTTCGCTCGCCTTCAGAAACACGGGGAGCACGCGCGGGTCCCAGATGCGGAACAGCACGGGACCTTCGCCGTCGGGCAGGCGAACCTGCAGAAAACGACGAATGTGGCGGCGCACCTCGGCCAGATCGCCCGGCGCTTCGAGGAACACGCCCCAAGGCTGGCCGATGCCATGCTGGACCCACCGCCGCATGATCTCCGTGCCGCGCTCCAGAGGAAAGATGTGAGGCGAGACTTCGCGCAGCCCTTCGGGGATGTCGCCGGCGAAGAGGCATTGGGCATCCGGCTCACCCATCACCTTCAGCAGCGGATAGAGGCGCGGCTCCACCGCCGGGTCGACGACCGCGTACAGTCGCTGAAGGCTCACGCGTTCTTGCCGCCCATGCAGATTTCGCAGAACGGCGTGCCGTTCGCCGCCGCGGCCTTGAGCGTCTCGCGCTGGAACGGGATGTTCGAATATTTCATCACCGCCCAGCCGGGCGCGATGTCGGTGGTGTTGGTGCCTGCCTCGCCGCCGCCCCCAGGGCCGCCGCCCCCTCCTCCGCCTCCGCCGCCCCCGCCGCCACCGGCATCACCGATCAGAACGGTCGGCAGGCCGACCACGATCACGCCGCCATGCGCGGTGTTGTCGCCAAGGCGGGCGGCCTGGAGATTATTGACCCTGACTGTCGCCGAGCCCTTGGCGATCATGTCCGGCGGGCCGACGCAGACCAGCATGTCCGTCACCCGCGCCTGGGGGAGAAAACCGGTCATCACGTTCGGCGAGCCCAGTGAGATCGGTCCGCCGACATGCGGCACCAGCCCCGTCACCATCGGGCAAGTATGCATATCGGTGATGCGCGCGGCCGGCTGCCCCATGGTGTGCCTAATCCCTTGGGCTGAGGTTCAAGTCTGTGCCGCGCATCACCAAAGATCAAGCTTTTCAGGCACGCAGAAGGCCTGCCTTGGCAACCATGGCGAGCGCCGCTTCGATCGGCACGTCATGGCCAGTCGCTGCCCAGTCCGCGGCCAGAGCAACGCGGTCGCGGCTGCCGTCGAGAAGCTGAATGAAGGTGCGCGCGCGCGGGTCTGAGATGGCGAGGCTGCGCAGGTCGAGTGTACTGACCGTGGGCCAGCCGTCGGCAATCTGCATGCGGGCGCGCGGACTCGTCAACCACCCATCTGGCCTATGTCATCGTAACATCGTCCCTTTTGGGACAGGGGCGTTCGATAAGAGGTTGGCTCAGCCGATCGGCATGCCCGGTGGGACGCGCGGCAGTCGCCGCTGGTCGTTGAGCGCGGCGTTCAGCGCCTCGCGGTCGAGAAGCAGGCGTCCAAGGCCCCGGCTCCAGTCCCCCTGCACGCCGTCGCCTTTCGCCCGGGTCAGCTGCGTGGCGAGCCGGTTCAGCCGCTCCGACAGGGCCAGCGCGATCGTCGGCGACAGCGTCGCGTCGCGCTGGGTGCGGGCGATCGCCAGCACCGTGGTGGTCGCGATCCTCCGCTGGACCGCACTGTCGGGCCGGCCGGTGGTACGGTCGATCAGCCGGTCGATCAGGTCGTGCGCCGAGGGCAGCGACGAATCGCTTTGGCTCTGTATCTCCAGCCGGTTGAGCCGGTTGGGCGCGAGCAGGTCGATCAGCGTCACCGCCGCCGCCGTCTCAGTCGCGGCGAAGGGATCGAAGATGGGGCCGCCGGCAGTGCGAATTACTTCGATATCGGTCTGCCGGTCATTCTCGCCCGACCAGCCGGCGGACAGCAAAGGCTGAAGCTGCGCCGGAACCGCCAATGCGGCGGGCGTTAGCGTGTCCAGCAGTGCGTCGAGTGCGGCGTTCTGCCGCGCTGCATCGACCGGCGTTGCCGCCGCGGTCTGATCGCCCACCAGCGAGTAGTTGAAGTCGACGCCGCCGAGCAGCTTCGACGCAGCCTCCACCTGGTAGCGGTGGAGCAGCCAGATCGGCACGAAGGATCGGCGCAGCTGCGCTTGCGGATCGCCGTAGCGCAGCGCCGCCGGACCGAAGCCGGCGACCGCCGCCTGCCGCACCTCCATCACGCGCCGCAGCTCGGCGACCGGATCGGCGGCATCGTCCCATAGGCTTCCGATCGGGTGCGGGGCGTCGGGCGAGCGGGCGTCCTGGTCCGGCACATAGCGCAGACCTTGCGCCAGCCCCGCCGCCATGACCGGCTGCGCCTCCGCGTCCGTGCGGGCGCCGTAGAGCCAGGCAACGGCGAATTTGTCCCAATCGCCGACGCCTACGCCATAGGCATCGCTGAGGTCCGGACGGCCATTGACCAGCCGCACGCGGGGCGCCGGATAGTCCATCACCGACTGCCTGCCGCCGATGCTCGCCGCGAAATTATGGGCAAATCCGAGCGCATGGCCGACTTCGTGCGCGCCAAGCTGGCGGATGCGGGCCAGCGCGGCGGTGACCGGATCGTTCGGATCGCCGGTGCCGGTCAGATTGGCCCCGACCAGCGCCTGATAGATGATCAGGTCCTGCCGCACGCGCAGCGATCCCAGCAGCACCTGCCCCTTGATGATCTCGCCGGTGCGCGGATCGGTGATCGCCTGGCCATATGACCAGCCCCGGGTCGCGCGATTGACCCAGTTGACGACGTTGTAGCGGATATCGAGCGGATCGGCGCTCGGCGGCAGCATCTCGGCGCGGAAGGCATCGACCAGCCCTGCTGCCTCGAACGCGTCGCGCCACCAGGCGACGCCCTCGCGCAGCGCCGTGCGGATCGGCTCGGGTGCGGCCGGATCGATAAAGAAGACGATTGGCTTCTTGACCGGCGAGCGGGCGGCGTTCGGATCGGTCTTTTCCAGCCGGAAGCGGTTCGCCAGCTCATAGACCAGCTGCCCGCCTAGCGGCGCGTTGAAGTCGACCACTTGGGTGCCGAAGCTGCCCGCGCGCGGATCGAAGCGGCGGGGCACATAGCCCGGCTCAGGCAGCGCGATCAGCGAATGGCGGACCGTGAAGCTGACATTGCCCGAGGCGGGTGCGATATTCTCGATCTCCGGCCCCGCCTTGTTGCTGGTGAAGGTCAGTCGCGCTTCGAGTTCGACATTGTTCGGGAAGGCGCGGGCGGCGTTCGGGTCGGCGACGCTCAACTCGGGCACCAGCTTCCAATCGCCGCTCTCCTGCTCCTTCAGAGCGCGCGCGATGCCGAGATCGTCGCGGGCGACGAAGGGCGCGAGATCGACCAGAAAGCTGCCGTCCGTATTCTCGGCTGCGACATCGCCCATCCAGATGGTCGAAGTCGCAAAGGATCGCTTGACGCCTGCCTGCTCCTGCTCAGGCGCTCCTGACGCACGGAAACGCGGATTCTCCAGCTCGGCCACCACCTTCTTGCCGACGCGGCGGAACACCAGCATGCGCGAACCCGAATTGAGCGCATAGTCCAGGCCCAGTGCGGGCGAGCCGAGACCCGTCTCCAGAGCACTCGTGTAGATGAAGCGGCCGGAGACGCCCTCCGGGTCCGGTGCAGGAAGCGAGGCCAGGATGCGCCCGCCCCTACGATCGACGTTGAGCGGGATCAGCCCAGGTTGCGTGGCGGTCCCCGCCAGCACCTTGGCAGGCGGCTCGGCGGCAAGGACCGGCGAAACGAACAGCGTCGAGGCAAGCAGCAGCGCGGCGAAACGGGTCATCGGTCCCCCAGGGATCAGGTCAGGCGGCGACCATAAGAGCGGCGGGCGAGGCGGCGCAAACGCTGAATTCGGGCGTCACGCTGACCGATATTTTCTCCTGTCCTACACGCCCGGCGTTCGGATAGGCTTCGCGCCGCGCCGCTGCCGCTATGCCTGGCTCTTTGAAATGTGGATGGGCTGTTCCGATCTGGATCGAGCGGGAAGTTTGCAGTTGCACGTGCAAAATGTGCGGAACGTGCGGATCGTGCGGATCGTGCGGATGCTCGCCGTAGCCAAATAGTCCCCAGCTTTTTCGAGGCTTGGCCTTGCCCGGACTCGGGCGGCTGGCGGAAACGCGGCGGCATGAGCGTGAGCGTGGATTTGGGCGCCGATGAGCGCGGCGGGAGCGTCGGGCTGGACCTGGCGGAGTTGCTGTCGACGCGGCTGCTGGTCCAGGGCAACTCCGGCTCCGGCAAGTCGCACCTGTTGCGCCGCCTGCTCGAAGGCAGCGCGGGCACGGTCCAGCAGGTCGTGATCGATCCCGAAGGCGACTTCGTCACCCTCTCCGACGCGTTCGGGCACACGGTGATCGACGCCCCCGCCTATTCGCTCAGCGAAGTTGCGACGATCGGCGCGCGCATCCGCGAGCACCGGGCGTCGGCGGTGCTCAGCCTCGAAGGCCTGGAGGTAGACGATCAGATGCGTTGCGCGGCGGCGTTCCTCAACGCGCTGTTCGATGCCCCGCGCGAACAATGGTTTCCGGCGCTGGTCGTGGTTGACGAAGCGCAGCTTTTCGCGCCCGCCGCTGCCGGCGAAGTTGCGGACGACGCGCGCAAGGCCTCGCTTTCGGCGATGACCAACCTGATGTGCCGCGGCCGCAAGCGCGGACTCGCCGGCGTGATCGCCACGCAGCGGCTGGCTAAGCTCGCCAAGAATGTAGCGGCGGAAGCCTCCAACTTCCTGATGGGCCGCACCTTTCTCGACATCGACATGCTGCGCGCCGCCGACCTGCTGGGCATGGAGCGGCGTCAGGCCGAAGCGATCCGCGATCTGGAGCGAGGGCAGTTCCTCGGCTTAGGCCCTGCCATAGCACGGCGGCCGGTTCTCGTGCGCGTCGGCGCGGTGAAGACGGGCACGAACCATGCGGCTCCGGTGCTGCTGCCCCTACCCGGCGCAGCGGACAGCGAACTGCTGTTGAAGCCCGGACCGGCGCCAGCGCGCGAAATTGCGCCGCCGCCTCCGCCACCCCGGCCTGCCGAGCTGATCCATGCGATCCAGGCGCCACCCGCACTTCCCGAATTGCCGCAACTCAGCGACGAAGATCGTGGCGACAGACTGCAGGGCGTGTTGCGCAGCCTGGCCGCCAGCTTCACCGGCCAGCCCGCGCCGGCGCTTTACCAGGACTTCACCATCGGCTGCCGCATGGGCGGCATTGCCCCAGTGCCGAGCCTTTCGGAGTTCCGGAAGCTGTTCGCCTTGGCGCTGGCCGGCATCAATGACGAGGAGAGTTGGTCGGAGGCGCTGGCGATCGGCGCCGCACTTCCTGAAGACATGCTGGCACCCTTCATGGCAATCGCCCGGGCAGCCCGGGACGGCGCCGCGTGCCCTGAAGACGGGGAACTCGCCCGGATCTACGGCACGGCGTCGCTGGGGCGCGTCAAGCGCCTGCTCGGCTATATGGAGGAGCGGGGCGTGATCGTGATCCGCAACGATCTGGGCGGCGGCCGGTCCATCGCCCTGCCTCATCTCGCCTGGACGACGGCCAGCACCAGCCGCGCGGCCTAGCCGATAATGGGGTGGGCGGCGCGGAGATCGTCCGCAACGGCCTCCACGGCGCTATTCTCGGACGCGCTGCCCGAGGGAGTCACCGCCCAGTTGCAGTGCGGGTGGGTGGCGCGTGAATAGAGCTTCACTTCCCCCATCACCATGCGCCAGCGCCGGCGATTGCCCCCGAAGCGGCGGGTAAGCGTTGTCAGGAACAGGTCGCGGAGATCGGCAGCCGTCATGGCGGCGGGCCTTAGCGAGGGAGCGCGCATGGAGTCGATTGCGGATCAGTCACTCAAGGCGCTGGCCAGCGCCATTGCCTCGCGCGCACCAGCGCCGGGGTCAGGCGTCGCTGCGGCGGCTGCCCTTGCCCTTGGGATCGCCTGCGCGCGCAAGGCAGCGGCGATCACGCTGAAGCATAATCCTGACCGGCCGGGGATCGACACCAATGATGCGCGCCTCGCCGAGTTGCAGGACACGGCCCTGAGGCTGGCCGAAACCGACGCGAGCTGCTTTCCGGCGGCGATCCGTGATGACGAGCGTGCAGCTGCTCGGTTGATCGAAGGTGACAAACGCTTGCTCGCCTGCGCAGACGAGGCCGAGGAGATCGTCGCGCGGCTAGCGGTGCAGATTGACGAGGTGATGCGGAACGACATCCTCGCCGCGCGGGCCCTGATCGAAGCGGCAGCGGCGATCGTCCGGGCCAATCTCGCCGAGAATGAAGCCGCTCAATCATCGGGCAACAGCCGCTCCGAAGCAGACAGATAATCTTCAGCCGCCCGCTTGAGCTCCGGATGATCAGGAAAAGCATCCGCGGGAAAGGGCGCGCGTCCGATCGCGTCCAGCAGCGCCCACAGCGCGAACTTCCGGCCCGGCTCCCGCTCGAGCCCGAAGTCCAGCAGCAGGGCCGCGCTTCCATCGGCCAGCGCCGGATCGTCTAGCCCGGCCAACTCGGCCGTGCCGAAATAATGGATCAGCAGTCCGTCCAGGTCCATCCGGTTCCCGGACGGGAAAGGAGCGCTCCGGTCAAGCCTGTCCCATATCGGATCAGCATATAAAAATAGGCCATGTGGCTGATCCTCAATGGTTAACCATTTCACTATTCTCGCGCGGACCGAGTCGTTCCGCTTCGGGTCAACAGGGGTAGAGTTATGAGGAAGTCTATCGTCGCAGCCGTGGCGCTGCTGCTCTCGAGCGGCGCGCAGGCCGTCACCTATGATGCCTTCACCAGCTTCAACGGCACACAAGGAGCAGGCGGATTCGGCTGGGTCTCCGCCGTCGACCAGAACCTAACGCCGCTGACTTCCGTCAGCTGCGTGATCAACAACACGATCTGTCTCGGACTGCAGAACGGCGCCTTTGGCTTGCCTGGCGTCTTCAAGTCGACCGGCATTCCCTCGTCCAGCCATCCGTATCAGCCGCTCGACCGGCTGCTAGTTCATCCTGGCTCGGCAAGCTCGCTGATCGGCTTTTTCATCGCACCCACTGCAGGGGAATATAGCTTCGAGGCCACGCTGGACGCGCTTACGACCTCAACATCGGTGGGCATATTCGCGCTCACCAACGCGAGCGGCAGCACCAACGTCTTCGCCAGTGGCTTTCTCGGCACGCCGGGGGCCACGCGCACTTTCAGCGGCACCTTCGACCTCGATGCCGGGGAAGTAATCGGGATCGGCGTCAACAATGCCGGGAACTTCGCCGGCGACTCCACCGGCCTGCGCTTTACCGTGACCCAGAATGTCACCGCCGTGCCGGAACCGGCGAGCTGGGCCCTGATGATCGGCGGCTTTGCGCTTGCCGGCACCGCTGCGCGCCGGCGGAACACGCGCATCGCCTACGCCTGAACTCTCGACCCTCTCAGGCGGACTCGACGCCGCCGGCTTTGGCCGGCGGCGTCTCTTCGTTCAGCCGAGCCGCAGCCGCAATCTCTGGCCCTGCAGCACGTGACGCGGCGCAGACTTGACCGGCAGGTGCAGGATGTTGGCGCGGGTCCGCACCGCCTCCTGCGAGCGGCCAAGCGCGTCCGCTATCTCGTGGAGCCAGGACCCGCCGGCCAGCATCCGCCTGAGCGTCTCGTCCTCGGCCGGCGTCCACAAACCTCGGTGATGCACTCTTTTCAGCACGCGACGTTCCCACCTTCGCGACGAAACTGCAGATGATCTCGGAAGAACAACCACAGCAACTCATTCCGGTTCCGAAGCAATATGGTAAACGAGCGGCGGTCCGGCGGATACTCGCCAAGCCGCCGCAATGCCGCTAAGGGGCGCGCGTTGCGCTCGCTTCGACAGCGCCGATCATCCCAGGCTCCATTCCATGTCATCACGCCCCATCGACCGCCCAGATCGGCGGACCTTTGCGATCATCTCACACCCCGACGCGGGCAAGACGACGCTGACAGAGAAACTGCTGCTGTTCGGCGGCGCGATCCATGCGGCGGGCGAGGTCAAGGCGCGTGGGCAGGCGCGGCGCGCCCGGTCCGACTGGATGAAGATCGAACAGCAGCGCGGCATCTCGGTCACCTCGTCAGTGATGACGTTCGAGCGTGACGGTCTCACCTTCAACCTGCTCGACACACCCGGCCACGAGGACTTCTCGGAAGACACCTATCGCACGCTGACCGCGGTCGACAGCGCTGTCATGGTGATCGACGCCGCGCGCGGCATCGAGGCGCAGACGCGCAAGCTGTTCGAGGTGTGCCGCCTCCGCTCGGTGCCGATCATCACTTTCATCAACAAGGTCGACCGGGAAGGCCGGCACCCGTTTGACCTGCTCGACGAAGTCGCGTCGCAACTGGCGCTCGACGTCAGCCCCATGAACTGGCCGGTCGGCATGGGCGGCACCTATCAGGGACTTTATGAGCTGGCGGCCAAGTCCCTGCTCCGTCCTGACGGCAGCGTGGATCCGGCTCCCGCCCTTTCCGACGAAGTGCTGGAAGAGCTGTCGCTGATCGAGGCCGGCTATGCGCCGTTCGACGAAGTCGCTTATCGCAACGGCGACCTGACGCCGGTCTATTTCGGCTCGGCGCTGAAGGAGTTCGGGGTTCAGGACCTGATCGAGGCGCTGGCCCGCTTCGCTCCGTCGCCTCGCCCGCAGCCGGCCGACCCCGAGCCGGTCTCGCCCGACGACAAGGCCGTTACTGGATTCATCTTCAAGGTGCAGGCGAACATGAATCCGATGCACCGGGACCGGGTCGCTTTCATGCGGCTCTGTTCGGGCAAGTTCCGCCGCGGCATGAAGCTCAACCAGGTCGGCACCGGCAAGGCGATCGCCGTCCACTCGCCGATCCTCTTCTTCGCCCAGAACCGCGAGACGGCGGAAGAGGCCTGGCCCGGGGACATCATCGGCATTCCCAATCATGGCACGCTCCGCGTCGGCGATACGCTGACGGACGGGCCGCCGCGCACGATCACAGGCCTCCCCAACTTCGCGCCGGAGCTGCTGCGCCGCGTCGCGCTCAAGGACCCGACCAAGACCAAGCAGCTCAGGAAAGCACTCGACGATCTTGCCGAGGAGGGCATCATCCAGGTCTTCTACCCCCAGGTCGGCAGCAACTGGGTGGTGGGCGTGGTCGGCCAGCTGCAGCTGGAGGTGCTGATCTCCAGGCTGGAGGCCGAATATAAGGTCGACGCGAAGCTGGAGGCTTCGCCGTGGGACACTGCGCGGTGGATCGCCGGCGACGCGAAGGACCTGGACGCCTTCGCCTCCATTCATCGCGGCGCGCTGGCCGAGGACCGCGACGGTGCGCTCGTCTTCATGGCCAAGGACGCCTGGGAGCTGAACTATGTGAAGGAGCGCAATCCGGCGCTTCGGTTTTCGGCGACCAAAGAACGCAGCTAAGCCTTTGTTCACGCGTCTGCCGCTGATAGGCTCCAGGCATGAGCGGGGGGCAGAATCGGGAGCAGCTTCGGGCGGCCATCGCGCTGACCATCGCGTTCAACTGCTTCACTTTGCTGGTCTTCACCTTGTCCGGCTTCTTTCGCGGACCCGACAGCTTTCGGGAGTCGCTGACGATCGGCGTACCGATGATGCTGGTCGACGGCTTCATCGGTTTCCATCTTTACTTTGTGCTGAAGGGCACGGCTGCGCTGCAGCCAGTGCTGCGCTGGTCAATCGTCACGGTGGCGGTGGTCATCGTCGCCCTGCTTCAGGCGCTCTGGGACACGCAGCTACGCATCTGGGCCGGGACGATGGTGACCGACTATCGCCAGGCCTTTGTCCGCGCCGCCACGATCAACACCTATAATAGCGGCATGCTGGCGGCGCTTCTCGCTTTTCAGGCGGCCTATGCGGCGCTCAAGTCGAACCAGCATCTGCTGGACGAGGCCCGTCAGCGCGAGCGGGAGGCGCAGATGCTGGCGCTGCGCTTCCAGCTCAACCCGCATTTCCTGTTCAACACGCTGAACGCCATCTCCAGCCTGGTCGTGTCCGGCCGTCCGCGCGACGCGGAGTCGATGATCGACCGGCTCTCCTCCTTCCTGCGCGGCAGCCTGGCGGCTGATCCTGACCGACTGGTTACGGTCGAGGAAGAGTTCGAGATGCTCGAGAATTATCTCGAGATCGAGAGCGTCCGCTTCGGCGATCGACTCGCGCCTTCGATCAGCCTGCCGGACGATCTCGGCGACGCGCAAGTGCCACCTTTCCTGCTTCAGCCGCTCGTTGAGAACGCCGTCAAATATGCGGTGGCGCCATCGCGCATGCCGGTCATGATTGGCATCGCGGCGCGCGAGAAGGACCGCCGTCTGGAGCTTGAAGTCAGCGACACCGGTGCCGGCGACGCCGCGTCAGGATCCAGCACTGGCGTCGGCCTCGCCAACGTCCGCGAACGGCTGCGCCTCAGCTTCGGCGCTCAGGGCGAAATGGCGGTCCATCGGGACGAATCCGGCTTCCGCGTGGTGCTCGGAATGCCGCTCGTGCGACGGCCCGCTTCCTCGCAGCAGCAGCCTTCCTTGGCCGCTTGATACTGCCTCTCTTTCGTCATTCCCGCGAAAGCGGGAACCCAGCATCGCCAGCGACAAGAACAAGAAGGGCTGGGTCCCCGCTTCCGCGGGGATGACGAAGGTGGAAGGGGCGAAAAAGAAAGCCCGGCATGGCGTGGGGCCAGCCGGGCTTTAGAGTCAGCATTCTTTCGAATGCCTCGGGTCGCAGGGCCTGACTGGCCGCAATCCCCCGGTCTGTGAACGCCGCGTCGACGAAACTGCAGCTGCCGTAGACGGGGCTGTACCGTCCCGGCACGGACAAGATCGGCCGTGCCCGAATAAGCTATTGCAACGACGCGACTTACCCGGTTGAAGGGGTGCAACAGGGGTGGGTGCGGGATGACCGAACAAATCGCGGTGACGATGCGGTTTCGCGTGCCGGCCGAATCGGTGCGCGACCTGATCACGTCCTATTATGTGATCGAGCTGCAGGGCCCGCCCTCCGCCACTGTCGAGGACCTGCTCCATCCGGAATGGGGCAATCTGCGCATTCGATTGCACAGCGAGTGGCACGCGCTCGATGCTGACGGCCGGCCGGTCGAGGGGTTGACCGTCGCCCTGTTCGGCCCCACCAGCCGCGCGCGCCCGGTCGTGGCGCGGCCGGGCAAGCTTCTCGGTATCGGCCTGACCCCACTTGGCTGGACGACCCTGATCCGCACGCCGGCGGACGCTCTCGCCGATGCCATCACCCAGCCCGTCGGCGAGTTGGGCGACGAAGTGGCGACGCTTCGGGAACAACTGCTCGGCGATGCGAGCGAGGCCGCGATGTTCGACCGGCTCGACGCCTTCTTCGCCCGGCGAGCTAAGACTCGTGACCGGAAGGAACCGCAGATCCGCGCCGTGCACGCCGCCCTGCTCGATCCCACGACTGCGACCGTCGAGGGCCTCGCCACCCGCACCGGCCTTTCGCAAAGCGCGCTGGTCCGCATCTGCCTGCGCAGTTTCGGCTTCACACCCAAGCTGCTGCTGCGCCGCCAACGTTTCCTGCGCACTCTCGCCGTGCTTGCCACCGAGGAACCCCGTCCGATCGGGCAGCTGCTCGACGGCGCCTATGTCGACCATTCGCACTTCAACCGCGACTTCAAGCGCTTCATGGGGCTGAGCCCGAGCGAGTATCTGGCCAGAGCGCGGCCTATCCTGACAGCCGCCATGGGCAGCCGGGAGCATGCGCTCGGCGCTGCCCTCCAGGGCCTGCACGAACTGACCTCCAGGCGCAGCAGGGCCGCGTAGGAACCAGCCGGGCAAGGAGGCGGTTCGGCTCCCGAAAGGAGCCTCGCATGGCCGTTAGACTGAAGCCGATCGAGCAGCAGACCATTGTCGTCACCGGAGCCACCAGCGGCAACGGCTTGGCGACTGTCGAGGAGGCGGTTGCCCGCGGCGCCACCGTCGTGCTTGCCGCGCGCAACCTCGATGCGCTGGAAGAGGTCGCCGTACGGCTGCGCTCGCGGGGCGCACGCGTAGCCGTCTGTGCCGCCGATGTGTCCGACCCCGCCGATGTCGAGCGGATCGCCGACACCGCGATCGAGCAGTTCGGTGGGTTCGACTCCTGGGTGAACAATGCCGCCGCGGCGACCTACGGGACGATGGAGCAAGTGACGCTCGCCGATCACCGCCGTATCTTCGACGTCAACTATTTCGGCGTGCTGCAAGGCTCGCTCGCCGCCGCGCGGCACCTGCGCGCTAAGGGCGGCGCGATCGTCAATCTGGGGTCCGTACTGTCCGACCGCGCGATGATCCTGCAGGGCGCTTATTCGGCGTCAAAGGCCGCCGTGCAGGCAGCCACCGATGCGCTCCGGATGGAGCTGGAGCAGGAAGGCGCACCGATCTCCGTCACACTGATCAAGCCAGCGGCCATCCACACGCCGTATCCGGAGCATGCCCGCAACTATATGGACGCGCCCCCGCGACTGCCGCCGCCCCTCTACGATCCGCGGCTGGTGGCCGACGCGATCCTGTTCGCCTGCGAGCATCCGCGGCGGCAGCTCTATGTCGGCGGTGGCGGCTATGCGATCTCCCTCGCCGGTAAGGTCGCGCCGCGGCTGACCGACCTCGCCATGCAGGCCTTCGGCGTGGAAGCGCAGCAAAGTCCCGGGGACCCCGGCGTGCTCAACCGCCGCGACAATCTGCACGAGCCGAAGCCCGACGGCACGGTGGACGGCGCGCAGGAAGCAAATGTCCGCAAGACCAGCTTCCTGCTCCAGGCGCAGAAACTGGCGCTGCCGACGCCGGGAGATGTCGTTCGGGCTGGGCTGAACGCCGTCGCGGACCTGGCCGAAGCGGTGGACGCGGCACGGTATCGGGGGCGGCGATAGATCTTTCCCGTTCGCTTCGAGCGAAGCCGAGAAGCGTATCTCGACTTCGCTTGATACGAGCGGCTTGCTAGCGAGCGATATGCCTCGCCACATCGCCATCATCGCGCCGCCGGTGCCGGGCCATTACGACCCGCTGAAAGTGCTCGCGCGGGCGCTGGAGCGGCGGGGGCATCGAGTCACTTTCGTGCACATGGCCGATGCGGCGGCGCTGGTGCCAGGCTTTTCCTTCGAAGCGGTCGGCGCGCGCACCCATGGACCGGGCGCGCTGGCGCGATACACGCAGGTGCTGGCGCGAGCGTCGCGGCCGTTCGGCTTTTTTCGGATGATCAGCGAGACGGCGGCGATCACGCGCATGTTGCTGGAAGACCTGCCTGCTGCTCTGGAGCGGATCGGGGCGGAAGCGGTGATTGCGGATTCGACAGAGGCTGCAGGCGGGCTGGCCGCGCGGCATCTGCGACTGCCTTGGGCGACGAGCGTCACCGGCCTGCCGCTGCTGCGCGAGCCGGCCGTGCCGCCGCCCTTCATCGGCTGGCCCTATAGGCACGACGCGGCCGGGCTGAAGCGCAACGCCACCGGCTATCGCTTTGCCGATCTCTTCGCCCGGCCGATCACCCGCGTGGTCGAGCGAGCCGCTTCTGCGTGGGCGCTCGATCCGCAGGAGAACCAAGGCTTCTCCCCGCATCTGCAAGTCGCCCAATGTCCGGAGGCGCTGGATTTTCCCAGACGCGAACTGCCGGCCAACTTCCATTATTGCGGACCCTGGCGCGATACGCCGCCGACAGACCCGGAGCTTCCTGACGACAGTCGTGCGCTCGTCTATTGCTCGCTTGGCAGCCTGCAAGGAGGGCGCGCAGGACTGTTCGCCGAGATGACGGAAGCGTGCGCGCGGGTGGGTGCTCGCGCCGTGGTGGCGCATGGCGGCAAGCTCGACGACGCTGCGGCGCGGCAGCTGCCTGGCGATCCGATCGTGCGTTCGCATTGGCACCAGCCTTCGGTGCTGCCCCGCTGCTCCGCTGCGACCCTCCATGCCGGGTTCAACACCGTGCTTGATGCGCTTGGCGCGGGTGTGCCGATGCTGATGGCGCCGATCGCCTTCGAGCAGCCGGGCACCGCCGCGCGGGTCGTCCATGCCGGTGCCGGAAGGCTGCTGCCGAGGCGGCGGAACGCGGATACTATCGCCGGAGAGCTAAGAACGCTGCTGGAGACCGCTTCCCACCGGCAAAATGCCGAGCGGATGGCCTATGCGATGCGCAGGCTGGGAGGCGTCGAAGAAGCGGCCGCGCTGATCCATCGGCTGTTCAGCCAAGCTCCCGCCGCAATCGGGGGAGCCGCCACCAGGGTGTCGCCGGGTGCAGGTGATGCTCGTGGTGATAGCCGCCGAAGTGGAAGCAAGTGACGAGCGACAGCCAAGGCGAAAGGCGCGTGCTGCGCGCGCGGTGATGATCGGCAAACCCACCCTGCTCATGCCTGTGAGGAAGATAGGTGCCGAAGAAGAAGAGCTGCCAGAGCGCAAGTAAGGCAGGCACCGCCCAGAAGATGACGATGTTCAACAGGCCCGCGCCCAGCAGCAGATAGACGATCGCTGCGAGCGTGATGCGGGCGAGCTGGCCATGAGTGTAATAGCTGCGGAAGAAGCTGAGGAACCAGGGCAGCGCGCGGGTCGGCTCGGGCGCGTGGAAGTCCGGATCCCCTTCAGTACCGACATGGCGGTGATGAAGCGCGTGCTTGGGCGCGAGCTGCCGATAGGAAAGACCCGCATAGAAGGCGAGCGCCAGTGTGCCGATACCGCGGTTCAGCCTTGGCTGGCCCGGCGCCAGTGCAGCGTGCATTGCGTCATGGGCGATGATGAACAGCCCCGTGCTGAGCCAAGCCTGCAGCAGGATTACCGCCAGCAGAGCGGGCGCATGGCCGAGCTCCAATCGCCAGAAGAAGATGCCGCCGATATGCACCGTCAGCCAGGCAGCCATGATCGCGGCGGCCAGGGTCAGGCCGATACGACGCTGCTGCGTGGTCGAGACTGCGGAACTCATCATCTGGCCCAACCACCTAGCGCCCTTATCCGATCCCGTTGCAAGCGCCGAATGCGCGGCCTAGTCGTTGCGATATGAAGCTTTTCAGCACCGCGGCATGGGCCGCACTCGCCGCCGCTATCGCCACTCCCGCCGCCGCCGAACTGCAGGACTATAGCGTCATCGTTGGCACCACCCGCGTCGGCCACCTGAAGGCCGATGTGCAGGGCGACCGCGCGACGATCGACTATGACTTCAAGAATAACGGCCGCGGGCCGACGATGAAGGAGACGATCCGCTTCGGCGCGGAAGGTCTGCCGGTTGCTTGGGACGTGACCGGCACCACCACCTTCGGCTCCAAGGTTGACGAACGTTTCGCGCGTGAGGGCGCCAAGGCGACGTGGACGGACTCGACCGGCAAGGGCAGCGCGCCCGCCAAAGGCGTCTATGTGACGCAAAGCGGCAGCCCCTGGGCGACCGGGCTCTATGCCCGGGCTATCATGAAGGCGGGCGGCAACAGCATCGCGGCCCTGCCTGGCGGCACGCTCCGGCTGACCAAGGGCGAGACGCTGAGCGTGGCAGGCTCCGGCGGACCGCTCCAGATCACGCGCTACGACATTAGCGGGATCGAAACGTCGCCCGATTCCGTGCTGCTCGACCCGCAGGGCAACATGTTCGCGGTGGTCAGCCCTAATTTCGCCATCATCCGCGCCGGCTATGAAGCGGAGGCCGACCGGCTGAAAGAATTGGCCGCCAAGTGGTCCACCGACCGCTTCGTCGATATCCAGAAGAAGGTCGCGCACCGCTATGCGGGTCCCGTCCGCATCCGCAACGTGCGAGTGTTCGATCCCAAGACGCAGGCGCTGACCGGGCCTGTCGCAGTGGTCGTGAACGGCCGCCGCATCGCCGCCGTCGAACCGCTCGGCAGCCCCGCGACCAAAGGCGAGACGGTCGTGGACGGCGCCGGCGGCACGCTGATCCCCGGCCTCTACGAAATGCATGCCCATACCAGCCAGGAAGGCGCGCTGCTGAACCTGATGGCTGGCGTCACCTCTATGCGCGACATGGGCAACAACAACGAAGTCCTTGCGGCGCTGATCGAGCGGATCGAGAGCGGCACGATCGCCGGCCCGCGCATCACCCGCACCGGCTTCATCGAAGGCAAGAGCCCGTTCAGCTCCAACAACGGCATGCTGGTAAATAGCCAGGAGGAAGCGATTGACGCCGCCCGCTGGTATGCCGCGCGCGATTTCTGGGCGATAAAATCCTATAACAGCATGAACCCGGCCTGGGTGCCTGCGATGGTCGCCGAGGCCAAGAAGCTGGGTCTGAAGGTGCTGGGCCATGTGCCCGCCTTCACCAATGCCGATGCGATGATCGGCGCCGGCTTCGACGAGCTGACGCACATCAATCAGCTGATGCTCGGCTGGGTGATCCAGCCGACCGAGGACACGCGCACCCTCTTCCGCCTGACTGCGCTCAAGCGCCTGCCGGGCCTCGACCTGAACAGCCCGCGCGTCCAGCATACGGTCAATCTGATGGTCGAGCGGAAAGTGCCGATCGACGTCACACTGGGCATTCACGAAAACCTGCTCACCAATCGCAACGGCGCGGTCGCGCGCGGCGCCGCCGACTATTTCGAGCATATGCCGATCGGCACCCAACGATCGCTCAAGCAGGCTTGGATCGACACATCGGCACCAGGCGACGATGCCGCCTATCGCGGCGCCTATGATAAAATCGTGCAGACCATCCGCATGCTGCACGATCGCGGCGTGATGATCGTGCCTGGCACCGACACTGGCGGCTCCTTCACCTATCATCGCGAGCTCGAACTCTATCAGGATATCGGCATGACGCCGGCGCAGATCCTGAAGCGCGCGACCTGGGACATGGCCGCCTATCTGGGCCAGGATCAGCAGCTCGGCTCGATCGAAAAGGGCAAGTTCGCGGACTTCTTCCTGGTGCCGGGTGATCCCACCAAGGAACTGAAGGCGATCAAGCGCATCGCCATGGTCGTGAAGGATGGCGCCTTCTACTATCCGGCCGAAGTCTATCCCGAGTTCGGCATCAAGCCGTTTGCGCCGGCGCCGAAGGTAGTGGCGGCCGCCGCCACGAAATAGTCCGTTCGCTTCGAGCGAAGTCGAGAAGCGTATCTCGACGTCGCTCGATACGAACGGGAAGTCTACTGGCTAACTGATCGCGATGACACGATCCGGCCGGCCGTATCGGTGATCACCTCCATCAGGCGTCCGCCACGGTCCCGCAGACGGCGAACGGTCTGACCGGCATTGTTCACGGTGCTGGACAGCTCGGTTAGCCCGGAGCGGGCGAGGTCGAGCACCTGGCCGCTGCGCAGCGCCGTCCCGGCGATGCCGCCGACGGTCCCAACCGTGTTGTTGGCGACGCCGCCGACCGTGTTCACGGTGTTGTCGACAGTATTGAGCAGCTGAGTGACCAGCTGCGGGTTGTTGTCGAGCGTCTGCAGCGTGCGCTCGATGATCGCGCGGACATTTTCGAGCCGGACGATCAACGTCGCCTGCGCCTGCACGCCCTTGATCCCGATCTTCACCTGGTCGATCGACGCATCGGCGCCCGCGGTGAGCTTCAGCAGATTGGCGAGCCGCGCATCGAGCGCGATGTGCACCTGCAGGTTGTTCACCTCCAGGTTGATCTCGTCGACGGAGAGGTTGGGCACATCGAGCAGCACGTCGGGCTGGTTCTGCCCGGACAGCGCCTGTTGCGCGAGCTGAGAGGGCTGGCCGCCACCAACGATGCGGCGATTGCGGTCCTGCGCTTCGGCGGGAGCCGCGATGGTGAGGATAGCGGCCGCGGCGGCAAAAAGGGCAGTCTTGCGCATCTTATTCTCCCTGTTGTGCAGCCGTAACGTCATTGCGGCGGGGAGGTTTCACCGCTCTCGACCTGGACGCGCGCCGCCTGTGGATCGGCGACGCTGGCGCGAGCGCGAATGGTGACCTCGACATTGTCGAGCGTCTTGCGCCCGTTCGCCTTGGGAGCCTGCACATCGACCAGCCTCTCGCCCTCGGGCTCGGCATGGACGGTCAGCCGGGCATCGCCCTGCTTCTCGATCGTCACGGAGCGGGCGCGGACATTGGCGTTGAACTCGATGTCGGGCGCTGAGGCCTGGAGCAGCAGGAACAGGATCATTTCGCCTCCGGCATTCTCTTCCGAGAGAAACGCTCAATGGCTGAAATGTTGCCGTCAGGCGAACGCCGCCCTTGCCGCATCTGTCAACGCCGCCATGGCCTGGCGATAAGGGCCGGGGCCATGGCTGATACGCGCGACACCCAGTTCGGCGAGGCGCTTCGCGCTCGGCATGCCGGGGAACATCATCGCGTTGACCGGCAGCGGTGAGGCTTCGCAGATTCGGGCGAGCAGGCCTTCATCGGCAAGGCCAGGCACGAAAAAGCCGCTGGCACCCGCACCGGCATAGGCGCGAGCCCGCTCCAGCGCATGATCGGCGGCGGCGCGGTCGTGCGTGTCGGGCTTGGAACTGAGGAAGATGTCCGTGCGCGCGTTGATGAAGGCGGGAATGCCGGCCCGCTCCGCGGCACGGCGCAGCGCCTCGACACGGGCTGCCTGGACATGGACCGGGTGCAGACCCTCGCCGCCAACCACGCGATCCTCGAAGTTGCAGCCGATTACTCCGGCCGCGAGCGCCAGTCCGAAATTCTCGCCGACACGGGACGGATCGACCGCATAGCCGCCCTCGAAATCGAGCGTGACCGGCAGTTCGACGGTGGCAACGATCCGGGCGGCATTGGCGACCGCGAGGTCCAATGGCAGACCCTCGCCGTCTCCAAAGCCGTATGCAGCGGCGACGGACCAGCTACCAGTCGCAATCGCCTTTGCGCCTGCGTCGGCGATCGCTTTGGCGGAGCCTGCGTCCCATGCGTTGAACAGGATCAGGGGCTGCCCCGGCTTATGGAGCGCCGCGAAGGCGCGTGCTTTCTCGCTCTGGTTCATCATGTCTCGTCATCCCCGCGAAAGCGGGGACCCAGCTTCCCGAAGCTTGCGATCAAGACTCCTGGGTTCCCGCTTTCGCGGGAATGACGAAGGTGAGGCGGTCGATCAATGCACGAAGCGGGCGACGACATCGCGGTAGCTGCGGCTAACCTTCACCTGTGCGCCTGAGTCGAGCACCAGAAAGCATTCGCCATTGGTGTGCGGCTTCACCTGCTTAACCAAATCCAAATTGACGATGGTGGAGCGATGGACGCGCTGGAAGCGTCGCGGGTCGAGACGCTTTTCCAGGTCCTTCATCGTCTCGCGCAGGATCAGCGTGTTCTCGGCGGTGTAGATGCACATATAGTCGCCTGCCGCGTCGATGCGCTCGATCGTATCGACGTCGACGCGGAAGATCTGGCCGCGATCCTTGATGTTGATCATCTTCTCGAAGCGGCTCGCAGAAGGCGCCTCGCCGCCGCCATCGCCGATCTCGGCGGCCGCCTCGGGCGCCACTTCGGCCAGCACTTCCTTCAGCCGATCGACCTCCTCGACGCCGCGTTTCTCGGCTAGCCGCTGGCGCACGCGGTCGAGCGTCGCGGCGAGCCGGTCTTCCTCGACCGGCTTCATCAGATAGTCGGCGGCATCGGCCTGGAAGGCGCGCACTGCGTGGTCCGAATAGGCGGTGACGAAGACGAACAAAGGCGGCTCGACTTCCATCAGTCCTTGGACGACCGAGAAGCCGTCAAAGCCGGGCATCTGCACGTCCAGGAAGACGAGGTCCGGCTTGTTGGTCTTGATCGAGCGGATCGCTTCCCGCCCGTTCGAACAGGTGTCGACGATCTCGACATCCTCGTGCGGTTCGAGCCGAAGCTGCAGGCCCTGAATGGCCAGAGGCTCGTCATCGACGAGAATGGTTCTGATGGTCATGCGGCTTCCCTTGGTTGTTCCTCAGTCTGGTACGGAATCTCGATAACGACTTCGAATCCGCCCCCCGCACGCGCTCTCGCGTCGAACTCATGATCCTGGCCATAGGCCTGCGCCAGCCTGTCGCGAATGTTCGCCAGACCGACGCTGGTCGATGTGCCCGGCCCCGGCTTCTTTTCCGTAGGACCGGGTCCAGTGTCCGCGACGATGATCCGCAGGCGATCGACCACCAGCCGTGCGCTGATGATGATGTCGGCCCCTTCCTCCTGCGGCGTCACGGCATATTTGATGCTGTTCTCGACCAAAGGCTGCAGCAGCAGCGACGGCAACCGTGCGCGCAGCACGACCGGATCGACCTCGAAGATCGGACGCAGCCGGTCCTCGAACCGCATCTTCTCGATGTCGAGATAAAGCTTCAGCGTCTCGATCTCCTGCTCGATCGTCACCTGCCCCAGCGGCTCGTTGACCAGCGTATAACGCAGGAACGACGACAAGCGCGATAGCATCGCATTCGCCCGCTCGGTCTGCTTCAGCAGCACGAGGGTCGAGATCGAGTTCAGCGTGTTGAACAGGAAATGCGGGTTGAGCTGGTAGCGCAGCATCGCCAACTGGGCGGTCGAGGCCTGGCTCTCGAGCGCGCGCAGCTGATCCGCCTGCTCCTCGACGACCAGGAAGAAGTTGATCGCGTAATAGAGCGCCGACCAAGCGGCGATCACCACGAAATCGAGGAAGATGGTGCCCAGGAAAAGGCTGATCTGAAAGGACTCGCCCGGCCGCTGAATGGTGTTGAAGATCCAGGCGTCGATCAGCGAGTAGATGCCGGCGGCAATGACGATGCCGCCGATCGAACCCACCCAGGTGACGACCGGCTTGCGCCGAAGCAACTCGCGGTAAAGCGCGCCCAGCACCAGGGTCAGCGAATAGCCTGTGGCGGTCGAGACGGCGACCGGCACCAGGAAAGCGAGCGTCAGGCCGTTGGCGAAGCCTGAGAGAATGCGCAGCAGGAAATAGCCGGCCCAGCCCGCGGTCTGCAGGTTCCAGAAGGCACGGTTCTTGTCGTCGAAGAACGGCTTTGCAGGCAGTACGGCGGTCGCCATTGCCGCGGCTCTATCGAATTCAACTCAAAGTTGAAACTCATCCGCTCGTCCTGAGCGAAGGCCGTAGGCCGTAGTCGAAGGGCGCGGTGCCAGCGCCCTTCGATTTCGCGCTGCGCGCTCCGCTCAGGACGTGCGATCAAGAGGCTTCCCGAAGAAGGTGGAGAGGTTTACGTTAGCGTCAAACGAGAGGAGCCTAAACCATGTCCGACGGCCATGCCGATCGCGCCAGCTTCACCGCCATGGAACATGGCACGGCGGAAGATTGGCAGATCATCTCCAGCCATTTCTTTCCCTTCGCCGGCCAGGTCGGCAAGCGCGTGCTCGACCATCTGCGCCTGCTCGACGGCGATTATGGCGGCTTTCCCGTCGACCGCCTGGAGCACTCGCTGCAGACCGCGACCCGTGCCCACCGCGACGGGCGCGACGAGGAATATGTCGTTATGGCGCTGCTGCACGACATCGGCGACACGCTCGGCTCGTTCAATCACCCGGATGTCGCCGCTGCGATCCTGAAGCCGTTCGTGTCGGACGAAAACCTGTTCATCGTCGGCCAGCACGGCGCCTTCCAGGGCTATTATTATTTCCACCACCTGGGGATGGATCGAAATGTCCGCGACAAGTTCAACGGACACCCGCACTATTCCGCCTGCGCGGAGTTCTGCGAGAAATACGACCAGTCCGCCTTCGACCCGAACTATGACAGCGCTCCGCTCGAGTTCTTCGAGCCGATGGTGATGCGGGTCATGGCCCGGCCGAGGCAGAGCATGTACGTGAAGTAGCAACCGGCTGGCGCCATCCCGACCTCGGTTCGGGAAGACGGACAAAGAGAAAGCCGCCGCCCGGATGTCCGGACGGCGGCCTTTCTTTGGGCGATCGCCCGGCGCTTAGAAGGTGAAGCGCGCGCCGACGCGGATCGTGTAAAGCGACTGACGCGACGAGATCACGTTCTGGCTCTGCGGCGTGCCGTTCGGTGCCGAGTAGCGATACTGAGCACAGGCCTGCCCCGAGTTCGCCGCTTGCACAGCAACCGCACCCGCCGGGATCTGCGCCGGAGCAGTGCCCACCGGCACCACCGCCGTGCCGGTCGGGGTGGCCGTCGTGAGACAGGCCGCGCGAACCGCAGCAATGGTGTACGGGAAGGAATATTCCCGGATCTGGCCCCAATTCTTGTTCAGCAGGTTCGTGAAGTTCTCGATGTCCATGAACAGCTGGACGCGGGCATCGGTCCAGCCCGGAACCGGCAGTTCCTGGGAGAGATGCAGGTCGAGCTTCGTGAACCAGGGCGAGTTGAACGCGTTGCGCGGCGTCACCTTGCCCCGATACTTCTGAAGACCCGTCGAGTTGATCAGCGCCTCGAGGTTATTCTGGGTAGTCGTGCTGTCGTAAGAAACCAGCGGATCGTTCGGGCCGGTCGGCACATAGAGCAGGTAACGGCCGCTCGTGCCGGTGTTGCCGAAGATGCCGCTGCGGGCGTTCGACACGTCCTGCATCGTGTAGCTGAACGGCTTGCCGATCCGGGTCTCGCCGAACAGCGAGAAGCGGGTCTTGTAGTCGCCGAAGAACTCACGGTTGAGGGTCAGGCCATACTTGATGTTGTGACGGACCTCGTCGTTCGAGACGCCGTAAGCTGCGCCGCGACCATCGAAGAAGGCACCGTTGCCGTAATTCGAGCCCGCCGTCGAGGAAGTCGCCGGCGTCTCGTCCTTCACGTCCTGCCAAGTGTAGCTGGCGAAGACGTCCAGACCAAAGTCGAAGCGCTTATCGACGCGCGCCACCGCGATGTAGCTGCGGCCGCGACCGGTGTTGGTCAGCAGCAGGTCCTGGAAGGTGTCGCCGAAATTCGGAGCGCCGGCAGTCGTCCGGGTGACCGGCACGTAGCGGACACGGCCATCCGGCGTCGTCAACGTGCCCGGCACCGAGCGGATGTCGGTAAAGTAGACCTGGTTGCGAACTGCCGAATAGAGGAAGTCCGCGCCGAACCGCCAGCCGCCACCCAGGAAGTTGTCGAACTCAGGCGTCCAGTCGACCGACAGCGTCGCCCGCCATTGCGACGGCAGCTTGAAGTCCGGATCAAGCGCATTGACCGGGGCGGTCGCATTGCGGTCGGTCGGCACCGTTGCCGTGTTCAGCAGCTGAGTGGTCGCCGCGGCCGGAATGGTCGTGCCGTTCACATTGGCCAAGGCAGCAGCGCCGATCGCAGTCGGTGCCCCGACGAATCCCGTGCCGTTGTTCTGCCGACGGATGTCGATCGAGTTGGACAAGAAGCCCGTGTTCGAGAAGCTGTTCGAGACATAGACGTCCGGCGAGCCACCTGCGAAGATGCCGACACCCCCGCGGAACGTCAGGTTCGACAACGGCTTGAAGTCGAAGCCGATGCGCGGCTGGAAGACGCCGCGACCGCTGATGTAGGTCTGGTTGGTGAAGCCATAGCGCAGCTGGAAAGCCTGGTTCAGCGCCGGACGGCTGTGGCCGCCATACATGTCGTAGCGCGCACCGATGGCGAGCGACAGCATGTCGTTGACCTGCCAATTGTCCTGAATGCCGAAGCTGTAGGTCTGATATTTGAACTGCGCGGCGGCATCGGCCGGGTCCTGCGAGGGCACAGCGTTCTGGTAGCGAAGGCGCGACGCGATGCCAGCCTGGAAGTCTGCGATCGAGTCGAAATAATAGTCGCCAGCCGTCCGCTGCAGGAAGAGGTTGAAGATCTTCGCGCTCTGGAACTCACCGAACAGGCGGATGTCGTGATCGCCCTGGGTCAGGCGGGCCTGAACGAGACCGCCGAAGCTCTGGCTGGTCAGCTCGTTCGACTGGCGCGAGATATCCGGACCGAACGACACGGTGCCGAAGCCGTTGGCGCAGTTCAGGGACTGAGTCGTCTCCGTGTTGTTCGCAATGTCCGAGGTCGGCGCGGTGCAAACCTGGAACTGAGCAAAGCCGCGTCCAAGGATCGGATCCTGGCCGCGCTTATAGTCCTTGTAGAAGCCACGCACTTCGGTCGAGAAATTGTCCGTCCAGTCGGAGTTCAGCTGAACCACGCCGGTGTGCAGCCGGTTCGACGAAACATAGCCATTGGATTCCAGACCGAGGCCCGGAGCGTTGGCCGTGCCGGAGGCCGGGCCGACGTTCGTGTTCTGGTTAAACCGGATCTCGTCCTTGGTGTAGATATAGGTCAGAGAGGCGCGCTGCGTGTCGGACAGGTTCGCGTCGATCTTTGCAACCAGGCGATCATCGCTGTCGCCCGAGTTGTTCAGAACGCCACCCGTATCATAGCCGTAGCGGCTCTGCGCGATCGACTGGATCTGCGCCAGCTGTGCGTCGGTGATGTTCGGAATGACGGTGCCGGCATTGTCGCCCGGCACACCTTCCGCGATCGGGGTGCCGGCGCGAATGCGCTCGCCGGCGACCATGAAGAACAGGCGGTCGGGAATGATCGGACCCGAAATCTGGGCGCCGTAATTCTCATACTTGTAGTTCGGAAGCGTGACGCGGCCCGTGGGCACGCCAGGGCCCGGCTTGGTGCGCTTGCCGTTCAGCTCGTCGCTGGAATAGGCGTAGAAGCCGGTGCCGTGGAACTCGTTGGTGCCGGATTTCAGGATGGCGTTGATGGCGCCGCCCTGGAAGTTGCCTTCACGCACATCGAACGGCGCGACCTTGGTCTGGAATTGGCCGATGGCGTCGAACGGCACCGGCGAGCGGCGGGTCGGCAGACCGTCGGGGTTCAGACCGAAATTGTCGGTGACGGGCACGCCGTCGACCGAGAAGCGGTTGAAGCGCGCATTCTGGCCAGCGAACGAAACGGCGCGGCCATTGCCTTCCGAATAGTCGAGGCGCGCGAAGGGATCGCGGCGCATCAGGTCGCGGATGTCGCGGTTCACCGAGGCGATGGTGGTGATCTGCTCGGCGGTGATGATGGTTGCCGGACCCTGGCTGATCGTACCCGCATTGGGGATGCTGGCGGCGGTCACCACGATATCGTCGCCGCCGGCCGACTCGGCGGTCAGCTCAATCGGCAGGTCATAGGCCTGGGCGATGACGGTGAAGACGTCAGTGACGCTGGTATCGGCAAAGCCCGGAGCCGAGACGCGCACCGTGAACGGGCCGCCGACGCGCAGGCCGCTGGAGTTGAACGAGCCGCTCGCATCCGTCGTGACAGTCGAGCGCGAGCCCGACGGCACGTGCAGGATTTCAACGGAAGCGCCGGCAACCGCGGCGCCGCCGCTGGTCACCGTGCCGCGAATCGTCGACGTGGTTTCCTGCGCCTGGACGGCGGCAGGAGCGATGAGCGCAGCCACGGCCGCGCCGATAAACAGATGATTTCGCATTGCTTTCCCCAAAATCGGGCGGTGCCCGCTCGCGACTCTACTCAGCCGTTGCCCGCGCCTTTGGCTCCGATATGTTGCGGTTCGGAGACTCGCAACGGCGCAGCGCCCGTGCGGCCTTAACATTCCGTTGTGCGTTGCAAAAAAGACACGCTGACCGGAGTGTCAGTGGCACCACACGGCGCCTATATGGGCCGCATGGCGCCCGATCTCGTCCATGCTTTGAAAACCGAAGCGGCGCGGCTGGGCTTCGCCGCCTGCGGAGTCGCGCGCGCCGATGCGACGCCGCTCGCGGGCGAGCGGTTGCGGGCGTGGCTGGCCGGCGGCTGCCATGGCGACATGATTTGGATGGAGTCGCGGGCCGACCAGCGTGCGGCTCCGACCGGGTTATGGCCGGAGGTAAGGTCGGTGATCGCGCTCGGGATGAGCTATGCGCCGGCCGAGGATCCATTGCGGCTGGCAGAGGCGCCGGAGGCCGGCCGCATTTCCGTTTATGCGCAGGGGGCCGATTATCACGACCTGATCAGGCGCAAGCTGAAGGAACTCGCGCGCTGGCTGGTGGCCGCCGCGGGCGGCGACCTGAAGGTCTTTGTTGACACCGCGCCAGTGATGGAGAAACCGCTCGCCGAAGCGGCAGGGCTGGGTTGGCAGGGCAAGCACACCAATTTGGTCAGCCGCGAACATGGCAGCTGGCTCTTCCTGGGCGCCATTTTCACGACTTTGGACCTGCCCCCGGACCAAGGGGGAGCGGCGCGCTGCGGTAGCTGCAATTCGTGCCAGACAGCCTGCCCGACTGATGCCTTCCCGGCGCCCTACCGGCTCGATGCGCGGCGCTGCATTTCCTATCTGACGATCGAGCATAAGGGGCCGATCCCGCATGCGCTGCGGCCGGCGATCGGCAATCGCATCTATGGCTGCGACGATTGCCTCGCCGTCTGCCCCTGGAACAAGTTCGCCGAGAGCGCCGCCGCCAATCTCGCCTTTGCGCCACGCGCCGAGCTGACCGCGCCCCTCCTCGCCGACCTGCTGGCGCTGGACGATACGGGCTTCCGTCAGGTGTTCGCGGGTTCGCCGATCAAGCGGATCGGCCGCGACCGGATGATGCGCAACTGCCTTATTGCAGCGGGGAATAGCGGGAGGACAGAGTTGGCCGGGGCCGTGCTGCCACACCTGGACGACCCTAGTCCCGTCGTGCGCGGCGCCGCAGTGTGGGCGCTTGCGCAGCTGGACGCCAAGGCCTTTGGAAATGAGCGAGCGAACCGCTCAGACGCCGAACCGGACGATCAGGTCCGAAGCGAGTGGCTGGAGAAGCCGCCCTACTCTGCCGCCTTCGCGTCCAGTTCCTCGCGATAGACGAAGCAGAGGTCTTCCCAAGCGAGCGGACGCAGGTCGTGCGAATAGACGCGGATCGGAGCGATCGGCATTTGGTCGCGCTGATCGACCAGCACCGGATTGGACGGTGTCCCCGTCTCCCACTTCTCGCCCCATTGCCGAAGCGCGATCATGGTCGGCAGCAGGTCGAGGCCTTTTTCGGTCAGGCGGTACTCGATCTTGCGCCGGTCCTCAGGGCATGGCTCGCGCGAAAGGATGCCAACATCGACCAGCCGGCCGAGCCGATTGGCAAGAATGTTGCGGGCGATGCCCAGGTTCGACTGGATCTCTTCGAAGTGCTTCAGTCCGTTGAAGGCAGCGCGGAGGATCAGAAACGCCCAGCGTTCGCCCATCGCTTCCAGCGCCTTGGGCAGGCTGCATTCCGCGGCGATCTCCGCAAGCGGCTCTCTCAGGCCCATCCTTTATCCTCTCACCCTGTATCAACGTAACCGAACCGTCACCGTTCACAAACGGCAAAATCATTTTCAGTTTCTAGTTGCAACTCGAAACCTACTTGGGTAAGTAGTGATTCGCAACTGAATAACGAAAGGGACGGATCATGGTTCGGATTGCTGCTCTTCTCTTCTCGCTCGTCGGCTCCCTCGCGCTGCTCGGCTCGGCTGCGGTCGCGCAGCCGAACACCGGCTTCTACTCGGTTACGCTCGCAAACGAAGTCACCGATGCCAAGCAGGTCGTCCGCGGCACGCTGTTCAGCTGCAACGGTGCAACCTGCGCCGCGGCCGAAGGCACCAGCCGGCCCGCAATCGTCTGCGCCAGCGTGGCGCGCGAACTCGGTCCGGTGACATCCTTCCGCGCGGGTAACGAGATGCTCGACGGCGAGGCGCTGGCCAAGTGCAACGCCAAGGCCGACACCACCAAGCTGGTGCGCCGCTAAGTTACGCGCGGACGAACTCCCCTCTGTTACGGTCCGCACGCCTCCGCCGGAGCTCGCTTGAGCTCCGGCGGTTTTTCTTTTTGAGCCTTTGCTGTTGCGTTGCGGAAACGCTTTCCCGATCTTGGGCCCGTGCTGAGGCAGTATGAATTGGTGGAGCGGGTCAAAAGCTATGACCCGGAAGCGGACGAGGCGCTGATCAACCGGGCCTATGTGTTCTCGATGCAGATGCACGGAACGCAGAAGCGGGCATCGGGCGATCCCTATTACAGCCACCCGATCGAAGTGGCCGGTATCCTGACCGACCTGCACCTCGACGACGAGACGATCGCCACCGCGATCCTGCATGACACAATTGAGGACACCCTCACCACGCACGAGGAGATCGAGGCCAAGTTCGGGCCGAACGTCGCCCGGCTGGTCGATGGCGTAACCAAGCTCAGCAAGATCGAGGCGCAGACGGAGAATCAGCGGGCGGCGGAGAACCTGCGCAAGTTCCTGCTGGCCATGTCCGACGACATCCGCGTGCTGCTGGTGAAGCTTGCCGACCGGCTGCACAATATGCGCACGCTCCACTTCATCAAGGACGAGGGGAAGCGCCGGCGCATCGCCAAGGAGACGATGGACATCTACGCCCCGCTCGCCGAGCGGATCGGCATGTACGAGTTCATGAACGAGATGCAGACGCTCGCATTTCGTCAGCTCGAGCCGGAAGCCTATGAGTCGATCACCAAGCGCCTGCAGCAGCTCCACGAAGGCGGCGGCGACCGGATCGCGCGGATCGCCTCGGGGCTGAAGCTGCTGCTGTCGCGCAACGGCATCGAAGCCGAAGTGCAGGGCCGCGAGAAGCACGTCTATTCGATCTGGCGGAAGATGGCCGAGCGTCACATCAGCTTCGAGCAATTGTCGGACGTCATGGCATTCCGTGCGATCGTGCCGGCGACGCAGGACTGCTACAAGGCGCTGGGCGTGATCCATGGCCGCTGGCCGATGGTGCCAGGGCGCTTCAAGGATTACATCTCGACGCCCAAGCGCAACGGTTATCGCTCGCTTCACACCTCGGTGATCCATGCCGAGAATATGCGGATCGAAATCCAGATCCGGTCCAAGGACATGCATGCCCAGGCCGAGTTCGGCCTCGCCGCGCACTGGGCCTATAAACAGGCGCAGGACCGGCCGGACACGCAGGTGCGGTGGATCAGAGACCTGATCGAGATCCTCGACACCGCCGACAGCCCGGAAGAGCTGCTCGAGCACACGCGCATGGCGATGTATCAGGACCGGATCTTCGCCTTCACGCCTAAAGGCGAGCTGATTCAGCTGCCCAAGGGTTCGACACCGGTCGACTTCGCCTATGCCGTGCACACCGATCTGGGCGACCAGACGGTCGGCGCGAAGGTCAATGGCCGGGTGGTGCCGCTGCGCACGCCGATCGAGAATGGCGACCAGGTCCAGATCCTCAAATCGAAGGCGCAGGAGCCGCAGCCGCAATGGCTCAACTTCGCGGTGACCGGCAAGGCGCGCGCCTCGATCCGGCGCTATGTCCGCCACAAGGAACGCGACGAGATGATCGCGCTCGGCCGCAAGCTCTATGACGAGATCGTCCAGAGGCTGCCGGCGCAGCTTGGTGCGGACGCGCTCAAGAGCGCGCTTCAGCGGCTGAAGATAGGCGACGAAGCGAGCCTGATGGTTGCGGTCGCTCGCGGCACCGTCAGCGACGCGGCGCTGATGGAAGCCCTGATGCCGGGTTCCGCCGGCGGCGATGTGGATGCGAAGGCGCCGGCGCAACGTCAAGCGATCTCCATCAAGGGCCTGACGCCCGGCGTCGCCTTCGACCTCGCCGCTTGCTGCCACCCGGTGCCCGGTGACCGTATCGTCGGCTTGAGACGCCCAGACGAAGCGATCCAGGTGCACACGATCGATTGCTCGCAGCTTGCCGACGGCGTCGATGCGGATTGGGTCGATCTCGCCTGGGGCGACAAGTCGGACGGTGGCACCGCCCGGCTGAACGTCATCGTCCGCAACGAGCCGGGCTCGCTCGCGGTGATGAGCGGCATTTTCGGCACGCACAAGGCGAACATCCTGAACCTGAAGCTGGAGAACAGGGACGGCGCGTTCCACACCTTCCAGGTCGATATCGAGGTGCACGACCTGCACCACCTAATGCGCATCTTGGCAGCCCTTCGGGCGGCGGACGCAGTGGCGAGCGCGGAGCGGGTTTAAGCCCCTCGGAACAGGCACAGCTGCTTTCCCGAAAGTCCGCCAAGGGTGGAAAGCAGGCATAAGGAGGTGTCGTCAGCAACTGCACTGACGACACCATCTTCGTCATTGCCCGGCATGAGCATGCCGACGCGAGTTGAACCCGCCGGGGCGCTGCCTGGCCCCCATTTCACGCGCTAGCAGCACACGCAGAGGCGCTCGCTCAAGACCGGAGGCCGCCGCCCCTAAGGGGAACTTGGTCCAGGGCAGAACGCCCAGCGGCCACTTCGAATGCGCCAGCCCAAGAGGGTTCGGGATGCAGCACGAAGTGATTCTGGATCACTTGCTCTATTCCTCGGACATCGAGGAAATGACGCTCAGTCCGCCCGTCTGCGAACCTTACGCTGAAGCGCCCGTCTAGCAGCGAATAGCGGGCTTCAGGCGTCGTTCTGGCAACGATCAGCTGATGTCGGAAATGGGATCGGTCGTGCGTCGACGCGTACCAGTTGAACAGTTCAAACTGAGTATCAAGCAGCTGCTCGTTCGAGAGATCGTATAGCGGAACCCAAGACCCAGCGACTTCCGCCTGCACGAGCAGGCCGCCGCCGAGCGGAATGATCCTATATTGTCCATACCGCGTCGGCTGCGGATGACGGGTGTCGAGCCGCAGTGGTGCCGGCGGCACGCTCGAGCCGAAACCCACGTCGACGAGCCACGGCACGCCTTCAATAGTTACTCGCAGTGCCATGTGAGCCCGAGGCGGTGGCGCGCTCCCGGGCTGTGCCCCCCATCGGACGGCGGCAACAAGCGGCTCAACTTCAAAACCGATCCTCTGCAACACGCGCTTGAAGAGCCCGTTCTGTTCGTAACAATAGCCGCCCCGACGGTTGCCTATCAGCTTGGCGTCCACGGCATCCGGAGTGATGTCGACACCGCGGCCCAGCAAGACGTCGATCGCCTCGAACGGAATGGAAGCGAGGTGCCGCTCCTGCAATGTCCGAAGCGTGTCGATCGTCGGCTCCAGCGGTCCGGCATAACCGATGCGGTTGAGGTAGGTGTCCAGCTCCACCGGCTGCGGTGGGTTTTGTACCCGCACGGCCGCGACGATCTGCGATGCCGCGTAGGGCGCGTAAGTACGCAAGAAGCGGGTGTTCGGGTTGAGACGGCGGAAACGGGCCTCAAGTTCCCTGCGCAACTCGAACCCGACACCGGCACCGAAGGCGACGAGATCGAAAGATGCCTCGTCAATGGTGGAGGTGCGGTCGATCGTCACTCCTTCGACCTGGATGCCACACGCGCCGACTTCCTCCATCACGAAGGCAAGGACGTCCGGATCGCCTCCTACGACGAAGACGCGGGGGCTGTTCTGAAAATCACGCGCGCCGGTCATGCCGCTTCTCCGTAAGCCTGCGTTTGGCGGGCCGCTTTCAAGGCGCGAGCCCACCAGCTCAGCCGCGACAGCATCGTTTTCATCGCCCGGGCTTGGCGGAGATGGTCGCGCGGTTTGCCATCAGAGAAGGCATCCCACGCGTTCTGGAAACTCACGGTATCCCGGATTGGCACAGCATGTAGCTCGATGAACACATGCCGCAGGTGTTCGACAGCCCGGAGACCACCCGAAACGCCGCCGTAGCTGACGAAGGCGATTGGCTTTGCGTTCCACTCCTGCGTCGCTGAATCGATCAGCAGCTTCAACGCTCCCGGGTAGGAGCGGTTGTACTCGGGTGTCACGACCAGCACAGCGTCCGCGGCGTCGATCTGCCGCTTGAAGCGCATAAAGTCGATCGCCGGCCACTGGGTCCGCGGGTCAATCGCCTCTAGCTGGAAATCGGAATGTCTGCTTGCCTCCTCAATTGTCCACTGCACGACTGTGTCGCAGAAGCGTTCCGGCCGGACGCTGCCATATATCAGAACCAGCCGAAGAGATTTTGTCATGTCTGCTCCTCCTTGCATTGGATGGAGCCCGGAGATAGTTCCTCAACCATAGTTGAGGTCAAGAGCTTTGCCTGATAACTCTGAACAGCGATCCGCGCTACTTGGGCTCACCGTCGGGGAGGTCGCGAAGCGGAGCGGGGTCCGTGTTTCGGCGATCCACTTCTACGAACGTAAGGGGCTGATCAGGAGTTGGCGGAGCGACGGTAACCAGCGCCGTTTCCGGCGCGAGGTTCTGCGGCGGATCGCCGTGATCAAAGTGGCGCAGCGCGCCGGTGTGCCCCTCGCCAAAGTGCGGGAGGCTCTGCGCGAACTGCCGATGGATCAGGCCCCGACGCGAGATGACTGGAGACGCCTCTCCGCCTCCTGGCGCAGTGAGCTGGAGGAAAGAATTCACCGTTTGACGAAACTCAAGGAGGAGCTTGATGGCTGCATAGGCTGTGGCTGCCTTTCGACCTCATTTTGCCCGCTCAGAAATCCTGATGATGTTCTTGCAGAGCAGGGGCCCGGGCCTCGGCTTCTTTGATATAAGCCAAGCGGGCTGAGGTGTTCGCGCTAGAATCGAGTTCGCAGTAGTTTGGCGTGTTCGGTCAATGTCCGGCAGAAGGAGTTACGGCGGATGACTGACGGCGTTGTGCTTGGGGGCTGCGCGTGTGGATCGGTGCGGTTCTCCGTCAAGGGAAGGCCGCTCAGGTCAGGCCTTTGCCACTGCCTGACGTGCCGCAAGGCGCACGCCGCAGCCTTCAACGCGTTCCTAGTATTTCGCTCCGATCAGATTTCTCTCGAGGGAGAACTGCAAGGGTGGAGGAGTTCTCCCGAATATGAGCGCCTCTTTTGCCCGCGTTGTGGCGCTCGGGTGTTAGGTCAGGGCGGCGACCAAGGAGAGCTGGAGATCTCTCTCGGTAGCTTCGACGAACCCGCACTGTTCAAGCCCGAGTATGAAGTTTGGATTGCGCGACGTGAAGCTTGGATGCCGGCGCTAGGCCTGCCCCAGTTCGAGCAGGATCGTCTAACCGACTAGCTCTCGATGTATGAGGATGGCGATAAGGTGCCGTGGCCAAATGTCCTTTTTTGTGTCGCTTGCGGACATTCACGAGCCTCGCCGGCTAAGCGCCTTTACCAGCCACAGCCTGCGGATTGTTCGGCGTGAGGATCAGCGTCCGGCCCTCCACGCGCCAGGATTTGAGCTTCGACAGCAGGTTCATGCCGATCACGTCGACCGAGCCGAAGGCAGGGGAGACGACGACTTTCAGGTCGCGGGCGACGATGTTGCCGAGGCGGAGTTCGTCCACCTCCCCCGTTTCAGCGCGGACCGAGCCGTTGGCGGTCTGGATGATGACGGGGATGACGCTGGCGTCGGTGCGGATGCCGGCGGCCGCCGCGGTGCGCTGCGACAGCGCCGTCACGGTCGCGCCGCTGTCGATCAGCATGCGGCGCTTAACCCCGTTCAGCGTCACGTCGGCGAAGAAGTGGCCGTTGGCGCTCATCCGCAGCCGGGTCTCGTCGCCCTCCACCTGTTGCCCGCCCAGGTTGAAGCGGTTGGCGATGCTGGAGAGCAAGGGATCGAACGGCATGCGCTCGGTCAGCAGCAGGGCGACCGCGACCACCAGCACCAGAGAGATGGCGATCCGGATCACGCCGCCGATCACCGGAATGCGCTGGAGCAGGCTCACGATCACGAATGCGCCGATCGCGAGCGCGATGGTGGTGGTCGGCAGGTTGGCGAGGAAATCAGGCACGAGGCTTCAACGTTTGGAACGCAGCCAGGTTACACCTTCTCCGGATAGATGGGCTGGATGTCGACCGGAATACTGGCCATGGACGCGATCACCGCCTGCGCCTCGGGATCGAGCATTGCATATCTGGCGTAGAAGGCCTGCACGCCCGCATAGTCTCCGTCGCCCTGCAGCTTGACGGTGGCGGCGACCAGCGCGGCCATGCCGTCCTTCATCTTGGCGTCGTTCACGCGGAAGCGTTTGGCGGCAGCATCCCAGTCGAGCGCGCCATATTCGCGCAGGAAACGGTATTGCGCTGCCGCTCCTTTGCCATGCGCCTCGCCGATGCCGAAGCGCATGGCGCGGAACAGACCGGCGACATAGGTCGGGTAAAGCTCGGCGCGCTCGGCTGCGGGCAGCTCGCCCTTGTCCATCATGAACAGGATGTTCCAGGCGCCCATCACGTCCGCCTTGGCTTCCTCGAGCCCGGACGCAAGTTCCTTCAGTTCCTTGTCCACGCTGGTCTTGCGGCCGTCCTTCACGATCGTGCCCGGCCCGAGGCTGTGCGACAGTTCGTGGAACAGCGTTTCGTTCGCCATATATTTCTCGGTGACGAGCCGCGCCTGGTCGGGCACCAGCACCAGAGCCGCCATCGGCTTCAAGATGCGCTGATATTTGGCGCCGAGGACGTTGGCGAGAATGACCTTTTTCGCGCCCTTCGCTTCCCGAACCCGCTCGTCGTTCGGCAGGTTGAAGGCGACGGTCTGCACGCCCGGCACATTGTCGCCGCCGCCGTGCACCTGGTCGACGACCGAAATCGGCGACTCGAAGCCACGCTGGAAGTTCTTGTATTTCTCCTCGACCGGCAGGTTCGCTTCCATGTCGCGGAGATAGCGCTTGTATTTGTCGAGCGCGGCCGAGGCCTGGGGATTGCGCAAGGTGACGAACGCCTCGAACGCGGTCTTCGCGCCATAAAGCTCGTCGGTATAGGTCTCGTAAGGGCCGATCGCGACTTCGATCGGGGTGTCCTTCAGGTCCATCCAGGCAAGCTCGGACTCGTAATAATCGTCGGTGCGGAAGGCCTTGGCGCGGAGCGTGAGGAACCGCTTCAGGCTCGGATTGGTCGTGATCGCCGCCGCCTGTTCGAGCGTGCGCGCGGCGGGCTCCAGCCATTCGGAATAAGCTTTTGAATAGGGGATCGCGAACAGCTTGGCTCCCTCGCGCCGGACTACGGTATAAGGGCTGATCAGCGCCGCCTTTTCCGCCGGATGCGCCGCCAGATAGGCTTCGAACTCGGCCTTGGTCAGGTCTTCCGGATAGAAGCCCGCGCCTGCAGGCTTCGGCCTCGTACCCCAGAATGCGTGCCCCTCGGCGAGATCGTCCCAAGGTCCGTAATAGAGGTCGAACATATCGAGCAATTGCGCCTGGTCTGCACGCCTGCTGCTGGCGATGGCGCGCCGCACCTGCGGATTGGCCGCATGCTTCTGCCTGAGGTAAATCTCCGACATCTGGTTTGCGGCCCTGATCAGCAGGTTCACGACCTGCCGCTCCTCGGCACTGAGATACGATGTGTCGGGTCGCATCTCGATCCGGGCCATCTTCGCCCGCGACGCAGCGAGATCGTAGGCAGATTCGGCAGAGATGGCGGGAACCGCGGCGGTGGCGAGCAGCAGGCCCGCGAGCAGGATGTTTCGCATGGGCAAGAACCTAGCGTAGGGAAGCTGTATGTCCACTGACGTCACCTACGCTTCCTATCTCGCGCTCGACGACATTCTGGCGGCCCAGCGCCCCGGCTCCGATCAGCCCGACGAACAGCTGTTCATCATCATCCATCAGACCAAAGAGCTTTGGCTGAAGCAGATGATCTCGGAGTTGAAGCTCGCCAAGGCGCAGGTGCGGAGCGGCGAGCTGGTGCCGGCCTATAAAGGGCTGGCGCGGGTGTCCCGCATTCAGGCAGTGATGACCTTGAGCTGGGACGTACTCGCGACCATGACGCCGTCCGATTACTCGCGCTTCCGCGGCGTGCTGGGATCGAGCTCGGGCTTCCAGTCGGATCAGTTCCGGACTGTCGAATATCTGCTCGGGCTAAAGGACGGGCGGTATCTTGAATATCAGCGCGACCGGCCCGCTGCCGAGCAGGCGATGGCGGAAGCGCTGAACGGGCCAAGCCTTTGGGACGATGCGAATGCGGCACTCGCCTCGGCCGGTTTTCAGCTCCCGGCGCACGTTCTCGCGCGTGACTGGGCCGAGCCTTATGCGCCCGATCCGGCGGTCGAGGCGGCCTGGGCCGAGGTGTATCGCGACACGGAGCGCTGGTGGGATCTCTACCAGCTCGCGGAGAAATTGGTCGATCTCGACGACGCGCTGGCCACCTGGCGGCACAAGCATGTGCTGACGGTCGAACGGATCATCGGCGGCAAGCGGGGCACAGGGGGAACGGCCGGCGTCAAATATCTGCAAGGAACGGTCGCCAAGCGTGCCTTTCCGGAGCTGTGGAGCCTGAGGACGTTGTTGTGACCCCTCTCCTCGTCATCCCCGCGCAAGCGGGGACCCAGACCTTCTTTTTGTCTCCCTGGGTTCCCGCTTTCGCGGGAATGACGATCGGAGGCGGCTGGGCGTGAGCAGCTACAAGCACCTGTTTCGCCGTTCGCTCGACGCCGCGCCGGAGCGGCTGCACCTGGCCGCGCACAGCCATCACCTTTGGCCGGATGCGAGCCATGACGGGCACCGGGCCGCGTGGGAGGATGCGGCGCGGCTCGCGGACCGCAAATGGGAGCGGATCATGGGCGAGATCTGGCCAGCCGCCCAGGCCGAAGTCGCGGCCGAGTTGCGGCTGTTCGACCCTTCGACCATTGTTTTCGCGCCCAACACGCATGAGCTGATCGTGCGGCTGGTCTCCGCCATCGAGCGGCCGCGGCCGTTGAAGGTGCTCGCGACCGACGGCGAGTTTCACAGCTTCCGGCGCCAGTCGGCGCGCTGGGAAGCGGCCGGCGAGATGGTGGTGGAGCGGGTGCCGGTGGCGCCGTTCGACAGCTTTGCCGAGCGGTTCCTCGATGCCGCGGGGGCGGGCGCGTACGACCTGATCTTCGTCAGCCACGTGCTCTTCAACAGCGGCCTCATCTTCGACCGGGTGTTCGAAATGGCTGAGCTGGCGCGGCCGCAAGGGCCGTGGGTGGTGATCGACGGCTATCACGGCTTCATGGCCGTGGAGACCGACCTGTCGCCGGTCGCGGACCGGGTCTTCTACACCGCGGGCGGCTATAAATATGCGATGGCCGGCGAGGGCGCGGCCTTTCTGCACTGCCCGCCCGGCTTCGGCCTGCGGCCGGTCAATACCGGCTGGTATGCGGAGTTCGACGACCTGTCGCTGCCGCCGGGCAGCGTCGGCTATGCGCCGGACGCGATTCGGTTCATGGGGTCGACCTTCGACGCGTCGGGCCTTTACCGCTTTGTCGCGGTGCGGACCATGCTGGAGGCGGAAGGACTGGGCACCGCTGCCATCTCCGAGCACGTTGCCCGGCTGCACGGGCGGCTGCTGCAGGTGATCGCGAACACCGCGCTGGGCGATGCCGAACTGCTTAACCCGCTCGATGACCAGCCGCACGCGCGCTTTCTCGCCTTTCGCAGCCCGCATGCGCAGCGCTGGCAGGCCGAGCTCAAGGCGCGCGACGTTATCACCGATGTGCGCGCCGACGTGCTGCGCATCGGCCTTGGTCTCTACAATGACGAGAGCGACGTCGCCCGGTTCGCGACCGAGACGCTGCAGCTGGGAGGACGTGAATGACCCTGATTCTGGACCGCCGCTCGCTGGTGCGCGGCGGCGCGCTGGGCCTGGGCGCGCTGCTGTTGCCGGGTGGCGGCGCGGCGCTGGCGCAGCTCGCTGCGGCACGCGGCTTCACCCACGACGTGGCGAGCGGCGAGCCTTGGCAGGACTCGGTGCTGCTGTGGACACGCTTCGTGCCGGCATCCGGCGCCAGCGCTCGCGTGGGCGTGGAGGTCGCGGAGACGCCCGAGTTCGCGCGCATCGTCGGCGGCGGCACGGCGGTGACCGGTGCGTTTCGCGACTGGACGGTGAAGCACACCGTCGCCGGGTTGCAGCCGGGCAGGACCTACTATTACCGCTTCACCGCGGAAGGTCAGGTGTCGCCGGTGGGACGCACGCGCACCCTCCCCTCGGGCCGCGTGGCCGAGTTTCGAATGGCAGTCTTCTCCTGCTCCAACCTGCCCTTTGGCTATTTCAGCGCCTATGCGCACGCCGCCGCGCGCGACGATCTCCACTTCGGCGTGCACCTGGGTGATTACATTTATGAGTATCAGCGCGGGAATTATCCGAGCCCGAGAGAGGCGATCGCCGCGCGGCTGCTGGAGCCCGCAGGCGAGCTGATCCAGCTGGCGGACTATCGCGCCCGCTATGCCTGCTACCGTGCCGATCCCGACCTGCAGCGGCTGCACAACCGAATGCCGATCATCGTCTCCACCGACGATCATGAGTCGGCGAACGACAGCTGGGAGGGCGGCGCCGAGAACCACAGTGCAAACGAGGGCGACTGGACGCTGCGCAAGGCAGCGGCGCTCCAGGCCTGGCGCGAGTGGATGCCGGTCAGCGACCAGCCCTGGGCCGCTTATGAGATCGGCGATCTCGCAACCTATTTCCGGACCGAAACGCGGCTGCTGGCCCGTTCGCAGCCGCTCTCGATCGCGGCAGCCTTTCGATCTGGCGGAGACCCGGCCGCGGCACTCGCCGCATTCCGCGACGGCCCCTGGCGCGACCCCGCCCGATCCATGCTGGGCAGTGAACAAGAGCAGTGGCTCTATGGCGAACTCCGCCGCTCCGCCCGCGCACGCAAGACGTGGCAGGTGATCGGCAACGGCACCATCATGGGCCAGACACGAGCGCCCGCCGCGGCGGCAGACTGGCTGCCACCGGAAGCGCCCGACTATGTGCGCGACCGCGTCCGCGCCAGCCTGCTCGCCGCGCGCGCGGGGCTCCCCAGCAGCATGGATGACTGGAATGGCTATCCGGCTGCGCGCTCTCGTCTGCTGAACGCCGCCCAGATTGCCGGCGCCGACCTCATCATGCTCGCCGGCGACAGCCACAATGGCTGGGCGTTCGAGCTGGCGGAGGGCGGCCGGCGCGCCGGTGTTGAGTTCGACGCCCAGAGCGTCACTTCACCGGGACTCGAATCCTATTTCCGTGCGAGCCCGAACGATATCGCCTGCGCCCTGGTCACCACCAATCCGGAACTGAAATGGGCCGATACGAGCGGCCGCGGCTATATGACGGTGACCCTCACTCCCGCCGCGGCCACTGCGGAATGGCTGTTCGTGGAAAGCATCGTGGGCAGGACCGACCGAGTCACGCGCACGCACCGCATGCGCACGCGGGCAGGACGGCGGACTCTCGAAACCGCATGAATCGTCATCCCGAACTTGGTTCGGGATAAGGGTTGGGCAAGGCGGCCAGTCACGAGCGATGGAACGCTGGATAGCTTATCCCGAAACAAGTTCGGGATGACGAACGGGAGATCGCAGAACTCGCAGTTCCCCCCGACACATTTGCCCGCTAAGGACGTTGCACGCACGGCATGCAGCCTCTTTCCCCCTTTCCCTGGATCAGCGTGGCGGTCATTTTCGCGCTGATCGTCTTGAATGGCCTGTTCGCCATGTCGGAGCTGGCGATCGTCTCGGCGCGCAAGCCGCGGCTGCAGGCGCTGGTGAAGGTCGGGCGGCGGGGTGCTGCCACGGCGCTGCGGCTGCAGGATGATCCCGGACGGCTTCTTTCCGCAGTCCAGATTGGCATCACCCTGATCAGCCTGCTCGCGGGTGCGTTTTCAGGCACGGTGCTCGAACGGCCCGTCGGCGAGCGGCTGGCGCTGATCGGCATTCCCTCGGGCGCTGCCTTCACGCTGGTGATCATCGTCACCACCTATGTCTCGCTGATCGTCGGCGAGCTGGTCCCCAAGCAGTTCGCGCTCCGCAACCCCGAGCCGGTGGCAGCGCTTGCCGCCGTGCCGATGGACTGGTTCGCCCGCGTGACCCAGCCGATCGTCTGGCTGCTCGACAAATCCAGTGCGCTCATCTTCCGCCTGCTGCGCCTCAACCGCGAGAATGAGCAGCATGTGACCGCCGAGGAACTTCACCTGATCGTTGCGGAAGCGAGCCGCTCGGGCGTCATCGAGGAGAGCGAGCGCGCGATCATTTCCGGCGTGGTGCGCCTTGCCGACCGGCCGGTGCGCGAAGTCATGACGCCGCGCACCGATATCGACTGGATCGACATCGAGGCGGACGAGGCGACGTTACGCCGAAGTTTCGTCGAGACCCCGCACACGCGCGTACCGGTTGCGGAGGGCTCGGTCGACAATATCGTCGGCGTCGTCCAGAGCCGCGACATCGTCGCCGCGCTCATCGAAGGCCGGGCGCTCAACTTGCGCGAGCTGATGCGGCCTTTGCTCGTTGTCCCCGACCAGGTCGATGCGATGGACGCGCTCGAGACGCTCCGCCGCGCCGAAGTCCCGATGGTGCTGGTTCATGACGAATATGGCCATCTGGAAGGGCTGGTGACGCCGGCCGACCTGTTCATCGCCATTGCCGGCCATTTCGCGTCGGATCAGGATGTCGGCACCGACCCCGATATCGTCGAACGGGAGGATGGCAGCCTGCTCGTCTCCGGTTCGCTCGCCGCCGATACGCTGGCCGAGCGGCTCGACCTGGACCTGCCGGAGGGCCGCGACTATGCGACCGCCGCTGGCTTCGTGCTCGCCGTGATGCGCAAGCTGCCGACGGTCGGCGAGCATTTCGCGGAACAGGGCTGGCGTTTCGAGATCGTCGACATGGATGGGCGCAAGATCGACAAGTTGCTGGTGAGGCCGGTGGAGGACTGACCACTTCCTCATCCCGAACTTGTTTCGGGATAAGGCGTCCACCCTCTCGGACTTGGTGGAAACGGAGAGCTTATCCCGAAACAAGTTCGGGATGACGGCTTATCGTGCGCGCTTCGCGCTCCGCTCAGGACGAGCGGAGTTTCCGCTTCGCCCGGTACATCGCCTCGTCGGCGCGCGCTAGCGCGGCCTCGGGCGTGTCGGTGGGTCCCAGGGCGGTCACGCCCACCGAGATGCCGATCGAGATGCGTCCATGCAGCGGCCGCGACCTCACCGCCTCCGTCAGCGCCGCCGCCTTCTCTGCGGCCGCTGCAGCATCGGCATATTCGAGCAGCACGCCGAACTCGTCGCCCCCGAGCCGGGCGACCAGGTCGCTCGACCGGACCTTTTCCTTCAGCAACCAAGCGGTATGGATCAGCGCCTCGTCGCCAACGCCGTGCCCGTGCGCGTCGTTGATGTGCTTCAGCCGGTCGAGATCGATGAACAGCAAGGCGGCAGGCGTGCCGTGCCGCGCCAGCTGCGCCACCGCCCGTTCGACCGCCCGGAGGAAGAAGCGGCGATTGGCGAGCGGCGTCAGCGTATCGCTGTCGGCGAGCCGCTCCAGCCGCTCGACCTTCTCCTCCAGCTCCGCGACATAAGCGCGCAGTGCCGCATTCTCCCGCTCCAGATCGGCATCGTCCACGGTCGTCATCCCGCCAGTACAGCGCCGTTTCGCGTCCATTGCTATAGCGCACATCACAGCTTAAGTAGCACCGCTTCCTGCACGGGGGCGCAAAGATGAGCGAGGCTGGGCCGCTGGTCGGCATCATCATGGGCAGCCAGTCGGACTGGCCGACGATGCGCCATGCAGCGGAAATCCTCGGCACGCTCGGCATCAGCCATGAGGCGCGGATCGTCTCCGCCCATCGCACGCCCGACCGGCTTTATGCCTACGCAAAGGACGCGTCCGGCCGTGGCCTCAAAGCGATCATTGCAGGTGCCGGAGGCGCCGCGCATCTGCCCGGCATGACGGCGTCGATGACGACCGTGCCGGTGCTCGGCGTGCCGATCGAGTCCAAGGCGCTGAACGGCATCGATAGCCTGCTTTCCATCGTTCAGATGCCGGGTGGCATTCCAGTCGCGACCTTCGCCATCGGCAAGCCGGGCGCGGTCAATGCTGCCCTGTTCGCCGCGTCGATCCTGGCGCATGAGGATGAGGACGTGGCCCGCCGGCTGGAGGCGTGGCGCACGCGGCAGAGCGAGTCGGTCGCGGCCGAACCCGAATGATCCTCGCACCGGGCGCAACCATCGGCATATTGGGCGGCGGCCAGCTCGGCCGGATGCTGGCGATCGCGGCGGCGCAGCTGGGCTATCGCACGCACATCTATGCGCCGGAAGCGAGCGGACCGGCGACCGAGGTCAGCGCCGAATGGACGCGCGCCGGCTATGACGACGAGGCGGCGCTCACCCGCTTTGCCGGCAGCGTCGGCGTCGTCACTTACGAGTTCGAGAATGTGCCGGCCGAGGCGCTGCTCCTCCTCGAGCGGCTGGTGCCCGTGCGGCCGGGCCGCCGCCCGCTTGAAATCTCCCGCTTTCGCCCGAGCGAAAAGGCGCTGATCCGGGATTTGGGAGGGCGTACTGCGCCCTTCCGGGCGGTCGAGACGCTGGAGGAACTGCGGGCCGCGGTCGCCGAGATCGGCACGCCTGCGATCCTCAAGACGTCGAGCCTGGGCTATGACGGCAAGGGCCAGGTCCGGCTGGGCAACGATGCAGACCTAGCGGCGGCGTGGAACGAGATAGGCGGCGTGCATGCGACGCTGGAGGGCTTTGTCAGCTTCGAGACCGAATTCTCCGTGATCCTGTGCCGCGGTGAGGACGGCTCGGTCGTTCACTGGGACACGCCGGAAAACCGGCACAAACAGGGCATTCTCGACCTCTCGACTGTGCCCGCTCCGGCCCTGGTGCTGGAGCAGGCTCCGGAGGCCGTGGCGCTCGCCACCCGCGCGGCGGAGGCGCTGGACCATATCGGCGTCCTGACCTGCGAGTTCTTCGCGACCGCCGACGGCCCGGTCTTCAACGAAATGGCGCCCCGGGTGCACAATAGCGGCCATTGGACGATCGAAGGCGCCGTCACATCGCAGTTCGAAAACCATATCCGCGCGATCTGCGGCCTGCCGCTGGGTTCGACCGCGCGCACCGGCCAGTGGGTGGAGATGCGCAACCTGATCGGCGAGGATGCGAACGGCTGGGCGGAGGTGCTGGCCGACCCGGCAGCGCACCTGCACCTTTACGGCAAGCATGTGCGGCCGGGGCGCAAGATGGGGCATGTGACGCGGGTGTCACCTCTCCCATAGGGAGAGGTCGAGACGCGCAGTGCGCGTCCGGGTGAGGGGCTTTGGAGTCGAACGGCTTGCGCCGAATCCCCTCACCCCGCTCGCGCAGAGCGCGAGTCGCCCTCTCCCTATGGGGAGAGGGAAGTCGATCACACCTTCCGCGTGCCGTTCAACGGAAACGACCCGAAAGCACCAGCGCCGACGGTGCCGGTCAGCGTGTCGCCGTCGATCGTCGCCTGGCAATCCAGCGTCATCGGCATGGGAACCTTCATTTCCATCTTCCAGGTCAGCTTGTTGCCGTCGACCTTGCCGTCGATCACGTCCAACGAGCCCATCTGGCCTGCCTGCTGGCCAGTGAAGGTGTCGCCGTTCGAGCGGATGGTGAAGACCGACTTCTGCTCGCCCAGCGGCGACTTGGTCACGCAATCCCAATCGCCATCGACATTCGCCATCACTTCTCTCCCGTTGCTGTTTGTTGCGGTCCCGACCTGACCTCCACGGGCAGGCCGAGCCTGTCAAGCTGGGGCTTCACGACCTTGGCGTCGCCCACCACGACCCATGTGAAACGCGTCGGATCGATGACGCTGCGGATTGCCTTGTCCATGCTGGCGGCATTGAGCGCGCGGTAGCGGCTGGCGAGCGTGTCGTAATAATCGTCCGGGCGGCCGTAGAGCACGTTGTTCTGCATGCCGCCGAGCACGTCCGACGCCGTCTCGAAGCTGCCCGGCAGCTCGCGGACGAAGCCGGTGATGGTCCGCTCCTCCTCGGCCTTGGTGATGCCGTTGGTGGTGAGGAAGCTCTGCATTCCCGAGCGCAGCGCCACCAGCGAGTCGCCGGTGCGGTCTGCCTGGACGGGCGCGGAGATCAGATAAGGCACCGCCTCCAGCAACCGGCTGAAGCGGCCGCCGACGCCATAGGACCAGCCCTTGGACTCGCGCAGGTCCATGTTCAGGCGCGACAGGAAGTTGCCGCCGAGCACATCATTGGCCGCCAGATAGGGAAGCAGCTCCTCCCTCCCCTTCAGGCCCGTAACCATGCCGCCATAGATGATCGACTGGGGCGAGTCCGGCCGATCGACCAGCACGATGCGCGGCTGGGCTGGGGGCACGGCGGCGGCCGTCGCTTTGCGCCCTGGCGTGCCGGTGCCGCGCCACTCGCCGAGTTCCTGGTCGAGCGCCGCGCGGACTTCCTCGATCGGCCGGTCGCTGACTGCGAAAATCACCGCCTTGTCGGGCCGGATCCAGGCCTGATGGAAACCGACCAGATCGTCGCGGGTCAGCTTGCTGACGACTTCCGCGGTGCCGAGGCCGCTTGGCGAGCGACCATAGGGATGGCGCGGCCCGAACAGCAAAGGCGGCAGCGTGCGGCGGGCAAGGCCGCTCGGATCGGTCAGCTCGGCCGAGATGCCGACGAGCTGCTGAGCGCGCAGCCGCTCCACCTCGGCGGGCGCGAAGGCGGGGTTCCTGATCACATCGGCGAGCAGCGCGACCGATGGACGCAGATTGGCCGAAAGCGCGAACAGGCTGACGCTGGTCCGGTCGGTCGAGGTGCCGGTGCCGATATTGGCCCCCAGCCGCTCCTGCGCCTCCGCCAGCTCACGCGAGTTGAGGGTCTTGGTGCCCTCGCCCATCAAGTTGAGGGTCAGCGCCTGCAGGCCGAGCTTGTCGGCAGGGTCGGCGGCATTGCCGACATCGAAGCTGACGATGATGCGCGTCGTCGGCGTGGCGGTGCGCTGGGCATAGACCAACTCGACGCCGTTCGAGAGCTTGGCCCGCTTCACTTCGGGGAACTTCAGGTCGCTGATCTGACCGACATCCGGCAGCTTCGACCGGTCCACCGCCAGCTGGGGCGAGCGAAAATAAGAGGGCGTGAAGGTCGGCGCCTCGGTCGGCACCGACTTGGACTCCTCATAGGCGCCTCGCGCACCCGGCTCAACGACCAGCGCGTGCATCGGGCGGGTCAGCCATTTGCGCATGGCTTCGCGCACCCGCGCCGGAGTGGCGGCGGCATATTGCGCCAGCTGCTTTTTGTAGAAGCCGGGATCGTTCGAATAGAGCGCGCCCTCGGCGAGCGTCGGCGCCTTGCCGCTGTGTCCGCCGACTGACTCCAGCGCGGTGGTGCGGCCGGCGACGTCGCGCGTGGCGGCGCGGAGCACTTCGTCGGCGGTCGGACCCTCGGCGACGAACTCGGCGATCATCCGGTCGAGCTTGCGGCCCTGTTCGGCGACATCCACGCCCGGCGCGACATCGACCTGCACTTCGAAAAAGCCGAGCTGCGCGAATTGCTGGAGCTGGGCGCTGACCCTGACGGCGCTCTTGTCGCCGCGCACCATGGCATTGTCGAGACGCGAGCTCGACAGGCCGCCCAGCACCGTGGCGGCGATATCGAGCGGCACCGCGTCCGGGTCGTTCAGGCCGGGCACGGTCCAGGTCCGGTAGATGCGGGTGGTCGCGACGCGATCTTTCATCACCTCGTCGACGCGCTTTGCCGGCGTCGGCACGGGTGCGACGACCGGGCGCTGCTGCGGCCCACGGGGAATGTCGCCGAAATATTTCTCGACCAGCGGCCGTGCCCGGGCCGCGTCGATATCGCCGGCAAGGACCAGCACAGCATTGTTCGGCCCATAATGCTGGCGGAACCAGTTACGGACATCCTCAAGGCTCGCGGCGTCCAGATCGGCCATCGAGCCGATCGTGGAATGGCCATAGGGATGGTGGGCCGGGATCAGCGCCTTCAGCTGCGCATATTCGACAAGGCCGAAAGGCTGGTTGTCGCCTTGCCTCTTCTCGTTCTGGACGACGCCGATCTGGTTCTTCAGGCTCTTCTCGTTAATGGCGCCGAGGAAGTGACCCATGCGGTCGCTCTCGATGAACAGCGCGCGCTCCAGCGCCGGCGTCGGCACCGTCTCGAAATAATTGGTGCGGTCGAACCAGGTCGAGCCGTTCACGTCGGTGGCGCCGATCTGCTGCAGCGGCTCGAACGTGTCGCCGGGCACATTTTCAGAGCCGTTGAACATCAGATGCTCGAACAGATGGGCAAAGCCCGTCTTGCCCTTCGGCTCGTGCTTGGAGCCGACATCGTACCAGACGGAGACCGCCACCACCGGCGCCTTGCGATCGGTCGAGACGATCACGCGCAGGCCGTTCGCGAGCGTGAACTGCTCGTAAGGAATGTTCACCGCCTGAGCGAGCTGGCTCAGCGGCGCAGGCCGGATCGGCTGGGCGATGGCGGATGTGGCGAAAGCAAGCAGCGCGAGCGCCGATGCGGCCCGGAGTTTCAAGAACATGGCGCGGAGGTTAGCAGCGCCCGCGAGCCGAACCAATGCCGATCCTGCGCCCCTGCTCTACTGATCCTCTACTTCGTCCTCGTCGTCGAGCGCGTCCGGATCATCGATGTCGAATGCGAGATGCTCTTCCAGCGACTCGCTGATCAGATCGAGCTGTTCGAAGCTCGCGGTCAGCTCCAGCGTGTCGCCGTCTTCGTCCTCGATATTCAGTATGTATTCGTCGCCCGCCCGTGCGATTGTGAAGCGCGAAAGTGCCTTGGCCATTGCCGATTTCCTCCTGGTGCGGCGGTCACAACGCACATGTCCGTTTCAGGGTGCATCGGCCTTTTCGCAGCCCCAAGCGCTTGCTAGAGCCGCGACAAACATCGCCGGCGCTCGGACACGCGAGCGACCGAAATCATAGCAAAAGGGGGACCCCTATGACCGCCGTCGGACAGGACACGCTCGCCACTCGCTCCACGCTGAATGTCGGCGGCAAGAGCTACGCCTATTATTCGATCGACAAGGCGACCGCGAAGATCGGCGACGTTTCGAAGCTCCCCTTCTCGATGAAGGTGCTGCTGGAAAACCTGATCCGCTTCGAGGACGGGGTGACCGTCACCGTCGAGGACATTCAGGCTCTGGCCGACTGGCAGAAGGAGCAGCGCAGCCACCGCGAAATCCAGTATCGCCCGGCGCGTGTGCTGATGCAGGACTTCACCGGCGTCCCTTGCGTCGTCGACCTGGCCGCGATGCGCGACGCGATGAACAAGCTGGGCGGCGACGCGCAGAAGATCAATCCGCTGGTGCCGGTCGACCTCGTCATCGACCACTCGGTAATGGTCGACGAGTTCGGCAACCCCAAAGCGTTCGAAGCGAATGTCGACCTCGAATATCAGCGCAATATGGAGCGCTATGAGTTCCTGAAATGGGGCTCCAAGGCGCTTAACAATTTCCGCGTCGTACCGCCGGGCACCGGCATCTGCCATCAGGTGAACCTCGAATATCTCGCCCGCGCGGTCTGGTCCTCGCAGGACGAGAATGGCGAAACGGTCGCTTACCCGGACACTTTGGTCGGCACCGACAGCCACACGACGATGGTCAACGGCCTGGGCGTGCTCGGCTGGGGCGTCGGCGGCATCGAGGCGGAAGCGGCGATGCTCGGCCAGCCTGTGTCGATGCTGATCCCGGAAGTGGTCGGCTTCAAGCTGACCGGCGAACTGGCCGAGGGCATTACCGCCACCGACCTGGTGCTGACCGTCACCCAGATGCTCCGCGCGAAGGGCGTGGTCGGCCGCTTCGTCGAATTCTATGGCCCCGGCCTCGACGCGCTGTCGCTGGCCGACCGCGCGACCATCGCCAACATGGCGCCGGAATATGGCGCGACCTGCGGCTTCTTTCCCGTGGACGACCAGACGCTCGACTATATGCGCCTGACCGGCCGGACGCAGGAAACCATCGAGCTGGTCGAGGCCTATTCCAAGGTCCAGGGCATGTGGCGGACGGCCGATGCGCCGGACCCCGTCTTTACCGACACGCTGTCGCTCGACATGTCTACGGTTCAGCCCTCGCTCGCCGGACCCAAGCGTCCGCAGGACCGGGTGACGCTCGGTCAGGTCGACGAAGTGTTCAACCAGTCGGTGCAGGGCCAATATTCGGAAGAGACCACCTATCCCCGCCACGCGGTCGAGGGTGCGGATCACGGCATCGCGCATGGCGACGTGGTGATCGCCGCCATCACCAGCTGCACCAATACCTCCAACCCGTCGGTGCTGGTCGCGGCCGGTCTGGTCGCCCGCAAGGCCCGCGAAAAGGGCCTGACCCGCAAGCCATGGGTCAAGACCAGCCTCGCCCCCGGATCACAGGTTGTCACCGATTACCTGACCAAGGCGGGCCTGACCGAAGACCTGGACGCGATCGGCTTCAACCTGGTCGGCTATGGCTGCACGACCTGCATCGGCAACTCCGGCCCGCTCCCCGCCCCGATCAGCAAGGCGATCAACGACAACGACGTGGTCGCCGCCTCCGTCCTCTCCGGCAACCGCAACTTCGAAGGCCGCGTCTCGCCGGACGTGCGGGCTAACTTCCTCGCCTCGCCGCCGCTGGTCGTCGCTTATGCGCTGAAGGGCACTGTTACCGAGGACATGGTCAATGCGCCGATCGGCCAGGGCTCGGACGGGCAGGACGTGTATCTGAAGGACATCTGGCCTTCCAACGCCGAGGTTCGGGCGCTGATGGATGCGAACGTCACCCGCGAGATGTTCCAGACCCGCTATGCCGACGTGTTCCAGGGCGACGTTAAGTGGCGCGGCATCAACGTCGAAGGGTCCGACACTTACACCTGGCGCGCTGGCTCCACCTATGTCGCCAACCCGCCCTATTTCGAGGGCATGTCGATGACGCCGGCGCCGGTGCAGGACATTGTCGACGCCAAGCCGCTCGCGATCCTGGGCGACTCGATCACCACGGACCACATCTCGCCGGCCGGCTCGATCAAGGCCGACTCGCCAGCTGGCCGCTACCTGATGGAGCATCAGGTCAGCCGCGCCGACTTCAACAGCTATGGCGCGCGCCGCGGCAACCATGAAGTGATGATGCGCGGCACCTTCGCCAATATCCGCATCCGCAACGAGATGGTGCCGGGCGTCGAAGGCGGCATGTCGCACTATAATGGCGAGGTGATGGCGATCTACGACGCCGCGATGCGCCACAAAGCCGACGGCACCGCGCTCGTCGTGATCGCCGGCAAGGAATATGGCACCGGATCGTCGCGCGACTGGGCTGCCAAGGGCACCAACCTGCTCGGTGTCCGCGCGGTGATCGCGGAGAGCTTCGAGCGTATCCACCGCTCGAACCTGGTCGGCATGGGCGTGCTGCCGCTGCAGTTCGCCGAAGGCGTCGACCGCTCGACGCTGAAGCTGGATGGCTCCGAGACCTTCACCATCTCGAATGTCGCCGGCCTGCGCCCGCGCCAGGATGTCGAGGTCACCCTCACCCGCAAGGACGGCTCGACCGAGACCTTCCAGACGCGCTGCCGCATCGATACCGTCAACGAGCTGGATTACTTTCTCAACGGCGGCATCCTGCCTTATGTGCTGAGGAAACTCGCCGCGGCGTGAGTGGCGCTGTGGAGGTAATCGAATCCAGCGAATATTCTCGTTGGATTAGACGGCTGCGAGACTTGCGCGCGCAAGCGGTCATCGACGTTCGTATCCGGCGCCTCTCGCTCGGAAACCGGGGTGACGTGAAAAGCTTGGGCGACGGCTTATATGAGCTTAGAATCCATTACGGACCAGGCTATCGCGTGTATTTCTCCCAGTTCGGAACAGCGCTTGTCGTGCTGCTGGTCGGAGGAGACAAAAGTAGGCAGGAACGTGATATAGGGAAGGCTCGGCAAGTCGCCGCTGCTTGGAGGTCGCAGCATGGAGGTTGAGTTCACCCGGTGGGATCCGGTCGAACGGCTAACCAGCCCGGATCGCATGCTCGCCTATCTGGGAGCGGCGTTCGCCGACGGCGATCCCGACCTGATTGCTGCGTGCGTGAAGGACGTGGCTCGCGCAAAAGGACTCAACGCAGACCTGCTGACTGCCGAAAGCGATATTGGCTCCCTTGTCCGCACGATCAAAGCTTTAGGCCTGGAACTCGCGCCGAAGCTCGCTGCTTGAACCTCGCCATCGAAGCGGTCGGCTGGATCGGCGCGGGGCTGATCCTGCTGGCCTATCTGCTGTTGAGTGCCGGTCGGTTGCAGGCGCGCTCGCCTGCCTATCAGGGGATGAACCTGGCCGGTGCGATCGCATTCGTGATCAACAGCGGCTGGAACGGGGCGATTCCGTCCGCGGCGCTGAACGTGGTCTGGGCCGGTATCGCGCTGTTCGCGCTGGTGCGGATGGCGCGGGCGACTTCCTGATGTTCGCTTAGCCGAACCCGCTCGTCCCGAGCGAAGTCGAGGGGCGTGGCTCGAAGGCTGTACTTGCGCCCCTCGACTTCGCTCGGACGAGCGGGATTAGTTATAGTTGCGGATCACCTTAGACGCACCTCGAACAGCAAAGGCCAGTGCTTGCCGGTGACGAACAGCCGGTCGCCCTTCGCGTCATAGGCGATGCCGTTCGCGACATCGTCATAGCCGCGCTTGGGCATTCGCCGGGACACACCCGACAGATCGATCCAGCCTTTCACCCGGCCGGTCGCGGGATCGACCCGGGCGATCCGATCGGTCATCCAGATATTGGCGAGGATCTCGCCCTTTACCCATTCGATTTCGTTGAGGCGCGGCACCAGCTGGCCGTTTGCGCGCACCGTGATCCGCCGCACTTCCTTGAACGTCGCGGGATCGAGGAAGCGCAGCTGCGGCGTACCGTCGCTCATGATGATGTGGCGGCCATTTTGCGTCAGCGCCCATCCCTCGCCCGGATAGCGCCACTCGCCCAGCTTCTTCAGCGTCGCCTTGTCCCAGATGAAGCCACGGCCATGCTGCCAGGTGAGGCTGATCAGCCTGGTGCCCCAATCCGTCAGCCCCTCGCCGAAATAAGGCGGCGGCACCGCGGCCTGGCGCAACACGCGGCCATCCTCCAGCCGCACCTGCCGGACGGAGGAACGCCCCTCCAGCCCCGTGCTCTCGTAAAGCCGGCCATCCGCATAAAGCAGGCCCTGGGTGAAGGCGCCGGGATCGTGCGGATAGCTGCGCACCACCTCGGCTCGCTGCACCGGGATGGCGGCGGGCTGCGACGCACCCAGCAGCAACAAGGGGGCAAGAGCAGATGCGCGCCTCATGCGAGCGCCGGCTCCATCCAAGCCGGAACGATCGGGCGGCCCCAACCGAATTCCAAGCCATCCACTCGCAATCGCGCCACTGCGAGCCCGACGTCCGGATACCAGGCATGAGCCGCTTCACCCGGCTCGCGATCGGCTTCGACGACGAACAGCCGCCGATTGACCTTCTGCCGCCAGTTCATGCGGGCGGTGTTCTCCTGCCCGACATAGCAGCCCTTGCTGAAGCTCACGCCGTTCAGCTCCGCGGCATTGCATTCGAGCCAGAGATTGGCGCCGTCGCCCAGCTCCGCCCTGCCCTCGGTGACGCCGAGGCGGAGCCGGTGTTCGCGCCAACCTGTCGCCGCCAAATCTGCCGGCGCGAGCCACCGTCGCCCGAGTTCCGGCAGGCGCGGATCGGGCACGCCGTCCTCTCTGGAGACGGACCAGTGCACCGCCAGATTCTGCTCCTGCGCGATGGTGATCGGCCGGCGCAGGCGATACATCGTCAGGCGGCGCGACAGAGCGTCGGCAGCTTCCGCCTCGCAGTCGATCAGCAGATCGTCCTGATCCGCCCAGATGATGAAGTCGAACAGCGCCTTGCCTTGCGGACTGAGCAGTCCCGCCCAGACCGGAAGCGTGTCCGATACGTCATTGGTAACCAGGCCCTGCAGGAAACCGCGCACATCCTCTCCGCTCAGCCGAATGAGCGCGCGATCGGTGAGGGTGGTTCCGGCCATGGCCTTCAGTTAGGGGCTGGCGCATGGAAACCCAAGCCGTGACGCGCCTGACCATCCGCCGCCCCGACGATTGGCATGTCCATCTGCGCGATGGCGCGATGCTGGAGGCGGTCGCTCCCTACACGGCACGACAGTTCGCCCGCGCGATCGTGATGCCGAACCTTGTCCCACCCGTGACCAGCGTCGAGGCCGCGCGCGCCTATCGCGAGCGCATCATCGTGGCGGCGGGCACCGGCTTCGAGCCGCTGATGACCTGCTATCTGACGGACGGCGCCTCGCCCGACGAGCTGGCGCGCGGCCATGCCGAAGGTGTCTGGGTCGCAGCGAAGCTCTATCCGGCGCATGCCACGACCAACTCCGCCCATGGCGTAACCGACGTTCGCAACATCTACCCGGCATTGGAGGCGATGCAGCGCATCCGCATGCCGCTGCTGATCCATGGTGAAGTCACAAACCCTGAGGTCGACATCTTCGACCGCGAGGCCGTGTTCATAGATCGAACCCTGGCCGGCCTGGTGCGCGATTTCCCCGCCCTCAAGATCGTGTTCGAGCACATCACTACGGCCGAGGCCGCCCAGTTCGTGGCGGAGAGCGGACCGCTGGTCGGGGCCACCATCACGCCGCAGCATCTGCACATCAACCGCAATGCGATTCTCGCCGGCGGCATCAACCCGCACGCTTACTGCCTTCCCGTCGCCAAGCGCGAAAAGCACCGGCTGGCCGTGCGCGCCGCGGCGGTGTCCGGCTCGCCCAAATTCTTCCTGGGCACCGACAGCGCCCCTCATGCCGTCGAGCGCAAGGAAACGGCGTGCGGCTGCGCCGGCATCTTCAATGCGCCCTTTGCGCTGGAGAGTTATCTGACGGTGTTCGAGGAAGAGAATGCGGTCGATCGCTTCGAGGCGTTCGCCAGCGAGAATGGCCCGCGCTTCTATGGGCTGCCGCTGAACGAGGGCACGGTGACGCTGGAGCGTGCGGAGGTGCAGGTGCCGGAGCGCGTCGGCGATGTGGTGCCGTTCCATGCCGGCGAGACGCTGCGGTGGCGGTTCGCGGACTAGCACGCCCCCTTCGTCATTCCCGCGAAAGCGGGAACCCAGCCGAGCAAGAGCGCCGCGCCGAAGCCCTTCGACTGCCTGCCAAGGCAGGCGCTCAGGACAGGCCGAGCTGGGCGAAGCCCAACTCGTCGGTCGGCTGGAGGCCGCCGGCCGGCCTTGCGGGAGTCCGCGCGCTTGGCTCGCGCGCGGCCCCGCTGCGGCTAAAACGGCAGCCAGTTCTGCTTTTGGCTGAACTTCATATAGCCGACATTGGCACCGAGCCGGAGCCCTGCCCCCATGCGGATCGGGATCAGCACCACGTCGCCCGACCGCATATAGCTCGCCGTGAGGCCGCCGACGAAATAGGCATTGCCCTCGCCGGCCGGAAAACGCTGATACAGCTCGTGCGAGTCATGAAGGTTGTAGACGAGCACGAAGGTGCTGCCGGCATTGCCGCCCGCATCGAAGCCGACCGACGGCCCGGTCCAATAGACCGGCCTTTGCCCCTCCACCTTGTGGGTCAGCGTGCCGGAACCATAGCGCAAGCCGACGACGAAGGCGCCGCCGGCTTCACGGCCGGTGATATACCCGCTCGGCTCGCCCTGGTCCTTCAGGATCTTCTCGATCAGCTGAGCCAAGCCCTTGGCGCCCTTGCCGAACACGCCCTCGGCGGCACCGATCAGATCGTCCTTCTTGTAGGTTCCGGCCGGTGCTGCAGCGGCCGTGGCGGCAGTCGCGGGCGCAGGGTCCGCCGGTGCCATAGGAGAAGGGGCCGGCGCCGGCGCGGTATCGCCGTAATAGACGCCCTGATCTTGCCCGGGCTGAGCTGGAACGGCTGGCGCGGGCCCCAGATCGGCGTCGATCACCATATTGGGATCGACCGCCTGCACCTGTGCGATCGCGGGCGCCGCGACCGCCGCCGCTGCCAGCACCCAAGCCCCGACCTTCCTGCCCATGATCCCGCCCTTCTATCTTGCTGATTCCCTAGCCTGAATCGTGCGTGCGCAACAATGAACCCGCGATGGACGGAATCGAAATCGCGCCGGAACGAATCGCGCCAGCGCCGTTGATCACCGCCAAAGCCCCTGCTATCGCCGCGCTTCGCCGCAGCCGGAGACGTGGGTGAGTGGCTGAAACCAGCGGTTTGCTAAACCGCCGTACGGGGATTACTCGTACCGAGGGTTCGAATCCCTCCGTCTCCGCCAGTCTGTCCAACAGCGCACCTTCGATCCGCTACCGACCGGCCTCTAATTTCTTTCAATGGCGAGGACTTGGCTGAAGTCTCCGCGTCTCCAGACCTCGTCATTTTGCGTGAGTGACTCGAACTTTCGGCGCGCTGGATGAATATATGTCTCCAGCGAGTTTTTCGTCGATCCGATTCCCCGTTGTTTTGGAATGATGCTCTAGTATGTTTTCGCAGGCGGTTTGACGGCGAATCCATGCGGAGAAGAGAGACTCATTCAGAGGGCCTGCGCGTCTACGCTCATGTCGAGGCCTACCCTCGCTTTGACATCCAGGAAGCTAGCAGAGCGCTGCGAGCCGGCACGCCTGACGTGGTGTGGCAGGATAGACAAGTAAAGAACATCGGGCTCGCCGTTCCCATTTGGGAAAATAGAAATCGTCTCTTCCTTAGCTATATCTTCGAAGATACTCCCAACATGGATGCGTGTCGAGGCAGCCAGCGCTTCGACGTTGTGTATGACGGTCCGTTCGAGCGCTTCCATAAGCCGTATCTTATCTGTCCTTCGTGCAAGGATAAAGTCCAGTTTGTTTGCTTCAAGGATGAGGTCTGGCTCTGTCGAACCTGCCATGGGCTCAAGAACCGAACCGCGCTGATTGGCACCAAGGCTCGTCGGAGTGAGCAAGCTGCCGAGCTCGAGAGGGTGCTGGTCGATCCCGACACGCGGACGTTAGCCAGGCCGAGCGGAATGCATCAGGCGACCTACCAGCGGAAGCGGGCTCGACTGAGCAAGTTGAATAAGCAGCTGAGTCACGAGCGCGTCGATGCGAGCACTGACTATGCGTTCGTCATCACAGCCCAATGGAGGAAAGCTTCAGCGAGCGAGCTCGAAAGCGCCGGCGCCGATTGGGACAAGCGGCACGCGCCGGCGACAGCTGCCAGCCGGCCTCTTGTTACCCCATCCTTGCTTACCGAGGATGATCAAGACCCGGATTGATGCGGACCGTGTCGCTTGCTCACGCCGCCCGAGCAGCAGGTTGCCGGTCATCGGCATCGAAGATGTCCTCAGCCAGCATTGCTGTCAGGTCGAACTGGGTTGGATCAGCTAGTTTCCGACGCCGTTTACGTGTCGCTCGATTGTCGACTCGACGACGTTGCACACATAGCGTGGGCCAATTTTCGCCGCGCTGCTCAGTGCGGCTTGCAAGTCTGCTTTGGACCAAAGACGTGCTTGACTTATATTTTGACCACGTCTAACTGAGCTGGTCTGTGACCGAAGCAGACTTTCTCGCCAGCTACGACCAGAGCGCCTTTGAACGACCGTCCGTGACGGTCGACCTTGTCTTGCTGACGATCGAGGATCGGTCATTGCGGGTCCTGCTCGTTGAGCGCACGGATCACCCGTTCAAGGACATGTGGGGCCTGCCTGGCAGCTTTGTCGGCATGGCCGAGTCGCTTGATGATGCCGCGCAGCGCGTGCTGCGCGAGAAGGCCGGCCTATCGCCCACCTTCCTTGAGCAGCTCTACACGTTCGGAGCGGTCGATCGCGATCCACGCATGCGCATCATCAGCGTCGCCTATTTCGCGCTGCTGCCAGCCAGCGCATTCGCTGACCTAGACACCGACATGCGGGACTTGGCGATCGTCGACCGGAGCGACGATCAGGTCGTCGTGCTGCACCACGAAGGGGAGCCGCTTACCCTCCCCTTTGATCACGCCCTGATCATCAAGACCGCCGTCGATCGGCTTCGCGCCAAGCTCGACTGGTCTGACGTCGCCTTTGCTCTGCTGCCAGAAGAGTTCAGGCGGGACTCTCGAGCGTGGTGAAACTAGCTCTTCTGAGCTGCCCTTACTTCGGTGCCCGCGGCAGGCACTTAGCTGTTCATGCGAGGCCCGAGTGTGTTTTTTGCGGTGGGTGCTGAGCGGACTGTAAACAGCCGGGCTCCAAACGCCTTATCGGGGCCGCATTGACGGCTCCACGCGACAGTTTGTACGCCAGACCGAGCTCCGCGAGTGTCAGTGCTTATCGGCAGCGCGTGGCCTTCGCTCGGCAAGGTCGAACCGATCGCCGGTTCCGAGTACGTGGATGCGCACGTCGTGTAAGGACAGAACGTTCTCGGGACTCGCCTCTGCGATATTGCTATGGCTGACATGCTGACAGTCTACGACATATACCGCGCCAGAACCGATCACCGTAAACTCCTCTCCGCTGATGACGGCAGCGGTGTTCTCGTCGACGCCAATCCCAAGCACTCGAGGATTATGCGCTACCGCTCCCAGCAGGCGGCCAAACCGCCCGCGCTCGGCGAAATGTTGGTCTATGATGACGTTGCGGAGCAGCCCTAGCCCAGGCGCCATATGAAGGTCGCCGATGCGGTGAGTCTCCGCGCTCGTGCCCTTTACCAGCATGGTTTCGCTGAGCGCACTCGCTCCGGCCGAAGTGCCAGCGATCAGGCCGCCGTGCTCGAAGATCGCTCGCACCTTTTGCTCGATAGGAGTGTCACCTACCTGGCTCGTGATGCGCAACTGGTCGCCGCCCGAGAAGAAGATGCCTGCCGCGTCGTCCAGAACAGCCAACTTGTCCGAAGCTTCAGCCTCGCAACGGTCTTCCAAGTAAAGTTCGACCAAGTCGCCAACACCTAGGTCTCGAAAAGCCTTTTGATATTCATCGAAATACCCTTCGGGCTGGTGGCTTGCGACGGTCGCCAGCACCAGTTTCCCGCCTCGAACATGCTTGGCCACTTCACGCAGGATTTCGCGCTCGCCGCCCGGCTCACGCTCTTCATGTCCACCAATCGCGATCAGCGTGCCGGTCTTACTCACCGGCCGGGCTTCTTCAGCCATATTTGCGGCTCTCCCCCTTCTTTCATCGAAGCGACGGCGAAATGCTCGCTGTTGTGATCCCAGCCAATCTGGCCTTCGGCATTGATTGCGATACCTCCGGCATCTCCTCCAACCCGCGCCATCGCCGCCAGGGGGTCGCGGACTGCGCTATCAACCTGCCGGTTCGGCAAAAGGTGCAGGATGCGGCTGGCAAGTGCGAGCCGCGATATCCCCTCTCCATGTCCGGAGAGAGCAACAGCCCCGATCCCATTCTCGGCGTAGAAACCGCAGCCCGGAAGCGGGCTGTCGCCGACACGTCCTCGCTTCTGACCAGGTAGTCCGCCGGTGGAAAGCGCAGAGGCAAAGTTACCGACGGAGTCGAGCGCCACCGCGCCGACGGTGTCGTGCTTGGACGATGTGACGTGTTCGGGAGCCAGGAGATAGTCGGGCGTGCAGCGGACCGCGCCGATCGCGTCGGCGAACCGTTCGGCCCCACCCGCAATGAGCAAGGTCTCGTATTCGCGCAGCAGAGCCTTCGCTACACTGATTGGGTTCCGTACCTGTTCAAGAGCGGCAACGGCCCCGACATCGAGTGTATCGCCGTCCATGATAGCAGCCGCCAGCTCGATCGTGTCCGCTTCCGTCTTCACGGAGCCGCGCCCTGCGTTGAATGCTGGACAGTCCTCGAGGGCACGCACCGCAGCCTCAACGGCATCGACAGCACTGCCGCCCGCGCGCAACACCGCTGCGCCTGCCTTGATCGAGGTGGCAAGGCCGTCCCGATTAGCAGCTTCGTCCTGGGGGGCGATCTCCTTCGCTCCGCCGTGAATGACAAGCTTCCACTCGCTCATCAGGTCACCGTCACGAGGCGCTCGCTTGGCGGAGCAGCAGCCTTATACGGACAGTAGTTAATCACCTGCCGCCACGTTTCTTCCACTTCGGTGGGTGTGACCACCAGGAGGTCGCCAGGGGAGGCCAGCACAAGCCCAGTCTCCGTCGCTTCGGCCTCGCCCGCAATCAGATGGATGTTGGTTGACGACTGGCCAACTTCCAGTGCCCCCTCCCGCAGGAGCCGCATGACTTCGCCCCGGGGTCGGCCGCGAGTTGCCGGATCCTCCCGAAACACCAGCTCGTCGAACAGCTCCGCCGAGAGGCGGCCCATATCCCTGATGTCCTCGTCGCGTCGGTCGCCGGGAATTGAGATGACGCCGATGGTCCGCGGATAACGCCGCCGGAGGCCGCGAATGACGTTGCCGAGCGCTGCCAAGCCGGCGACATTGTGGGCATAGTCTACGATCACGCGAAAGCCATGGGCATCGTGTACGTTGAGGCGGCCGGGATTCTGCTCGTAAGTTGATTGGAAGCTGCTCATTGCCGAGCGGATCGTGATCAGAGGCACGCCGTGCGCCGCCGCCATCGCGATCACCGCACAGCTATTGGCAATATTGAATTCGGCGTATCCGTGAAGCGTCGCAGGGATGGCGCCGGCACGAACGACCAACTCGCGGCGCCCATCCTTATAGAGGACGATACAGCCGCCTTCATCACCAGGCTCGCGGACGACGGCCATGCCACCATCCTCGACATGATCGCGAAGCCAAGCGGGCATTTCTGCACCGCCGTGAAGTGAGAACCAAGCGATGCTGCCGCCGGCGCGCTTCGCCTTGGACCGTACCAGCGGATCGTCAGCATTCATCACAGACGTGCCGCCGCGTCGCACGGTCTCGACAACCAAGGCCTTCAGATCGGCCAGGTCATCGACAGTGTTAATTCCTTTGAGGCCGAGATGATCTTCAGCGACGTTCAGAAAGGCCGCCACGTCGGCGTGGTCGAAGGCGAGGCCCTCGCGCAGCATGCCCCCGCGAGCTGTTTCCAGCACGGCCACCTCCACTGTCGGGTCGCGCAATACCATGCGGGCGCTACGGGGACCCGTTGCGTCGCCAGGATTCACCAGCTGGTCGTCAACGTAGACCCCGCTGGTCGAGGTTAGGCCAACCGTGCAGCCCGTGTAGCGCAAGATGTGCTTCAGCATCCGCGCGGTAGTCGATTTGCCGTTCGTGCCCGTGACCGCCAGGATCGGCACACGTCCCCGTCGCCCCGGTGGAAATAGCATCTCGATGACCGGTTTGGCGACGTCGCGAGGACTTCCTTCGCTAGGCTCGATATGCATGCGGAAACCGGGTGCGGCGTTGACTTCGATCACGCCCCCTCCGGTCTCCCTCACCGATCGCGAGATGTCCGGTGCCATGAAGTCGATGCCAGCGATATCTAGCCCGATTACGAGCGCCGCTCTCCGCGCGATCTCGGCGTTATCCGGGTGAATTTCGTTTGTGCGATCGATTGCGGTGCCGCCGGTCGAGAGATTGGCCGTCGCGCGCAACTGCACCAGCTGTCCCGAAGCAGGCACGCTGTTCGGCGTCAGCCCAAAGCGGCCGAGATATTCGAACACGAGCGCGTCCACCTTGATGCGCGTCATCACCTTTTCGTGCCCATCCCCGCGCCGGGGGTCTGTGTTCACGCGGTCGACGAGTTCTGAGATAGTGCTCACCCCGTCACCCACCACATGTGCCGGGACGCGCTCGGCGACTGCGATCAGCTCGCCATTGACGATCAAGATGCGGTGGTCACGCCCGTCGAAGAACTGCTCGACGATTACGTCGCGTCGACCCTTCGCCTCGGCGAGGGCCTGGGCGAAGCCGAACCGGAGCATCGCCTCATCGCGAATGCCGATGGTAACACCGCGGCCGTGATTACCGTCGAGCGGCTTGGTAACGAGCGGATAGCGCAAGCGGCGCGCGGCACGGATCGCCTCCTCGACATCGCGCACGACGACGCCCCGCGGGACCGGGATTCCGCTATCGGCGAGCAACTGCTTAGTGAAATCCTTGTCGCCCGCGGCCTCGACCGCGATCAAAGACGTACGGCCGCTGATGCTGGCTCGGATACGTTGCTGAAAGCGGCCATGGCCGAGTTGGATCAGGCTGCCATTATTCAGCCGCATAACAGGAATGCCGCGCCGCTCCGCTTCGTCGACCAGCGCCTGAGTTGTCGGGCCGTAGCCGGAGCGGCGGACCAGCCGCTTTAGGTCGTTCAGGCGGGCTTCGAGGTCGAAGTCACCGGACGCTTCGGCGATTAGATCAAGTCCCTGCACCCCACTCAGTTCTTCCGGCAGCAACGCATTAACCAATTCAAGTGCAACTCGCCCGGCAAGCATGCCCACCTCCTCATGCTTGTAGGCGAACATGACGTTGTAGACGCCAGTCTGACCCTTGACGCTTCGCGTCTTTCCGCGCGTGACCCGGGTCCCTGCGAGAGTCTGCAGTTCCAAAACAATGTGCTCGGCGACGTGACCGAGCCACGTGCCCTCCTCCAACCTCTTCACCAGGCCGCCCCGGCGGCGATACGAGCAGCCATGCCGCTTCAGCCCAGGCAACATGGCCAACAATCGATCGGAAAAGCCGGAAATCCTGTTAGTAGGCCAGTCCTCGAGCCGCCCGAGATCAACCATGATGCGGATCATGGGCGTGTGGCTATAGAGATGGGGCCCACGATAGACTCCTGTTTCGATCACCCTCATCGGCTGCGTTAACAACCTGGTCGACGCCTCTGACTTTGAGCCGAAAAACATGGTGTCCATAGAAGCAGCGGTGATCCAGTAGACTGTCACGGAACCGGAATGGCTCACGCATTCTCGAACCGACCGCAACTCGTTAAGTTCCTGAAACAATGCCTAATCTGAGTTAGAGATGCTGCCGGCATGCAGGATGCGTGATGATCATCCTTTAAGCGGGGCACCTCGTGGAACCTTCGGCTGAGACCGGACTTTCCACGATTGTTGCTGGAGGTGAGCCATGTCGGTCCCTTGATCGGTTAGTCGCGAAAATGACCCCTTTGGTGTCGGATGAAACTCGGCTCCGCGCTCGCGAGAACGCCCGCACCCAAGCATTGCCGAATAGGGTAGTTCAGCTGATTATCGACGATCACAACCGCATTGAACGCGCCTTCGAGGCGGTACGCTCCGCTTCGACTGCGGAGAGCCAGCGGGGGGCAGAGCTTGAACTCGCCAACTTGCTCAACGGACACGCGGCGGCCGAGGAAACGGTGATCTATCCGGAGCTCGTCGACAACAGCCAGCATGGCGCGGCTTTCATGGGCTATGAGGAGCAAGCGGCAACAAAGGTTCAGCTCGCCTTGCTGAGCAAGCTGGAGCCCCTGACCCAGGATTATCTCGATAAGCTGGAGCACATCCGCGGAGCTGTGACACACCACATGTACCAGGAGGAGAATTCTTGGTTGGTGACGTTAGAACGCGGCCTTCTATCTGACGATCGGGTTCGCGTCCGAGCGCGGTACAAGGAAGAGATGAGGCGCTTCGCGGCCCCAGCGGCTGAAAACGAGCGGGGCGAGGATGAACGATCGGTAATGTCTTGGGGCGGCGCTTGGAGCGACGCGCTTACTGGATAGACTCTCCGCAGCGTTGGGGGAACCGCAAACGGGCACATGTCGCCCAACTCCTAACATCATGTGGGCCCAGCTGAACGGGGTCGCTCTCACGCCAAAGTGCCGACCGATTATCGCTGTTCGTGCCGGAACACGGCCCCGCAGTGGCAGAAAACACCACGCGAGGTCGACTTTGCCAGCTGTCATTTTCCTGGAAAGTTATGAGCTGCCCAGAGTCGCAAGGAACTTGCTGAACGACTGACGTCGGGCGTGAACCGGTCGTTGCAGTAGACTGGTCTGATTGTTCGACAGGGGCGCATCGACGCTGTCGGCCTCTGCTGAACCAACGTCTGGTTCTGGAGTGAGGCGATATCGCTCTGAACGGCTGAGTTTGGGTCGTCTTGATGCTACGGTGCGATCGGCGCGCATCCATCCGGCATTACGGTTGTGCGCGGATCGGCGAAGAACGCAAGCCCGACCGCCCGGCCGCAGGGCGTGGTACGCACAGTCCCATGACCCGCACCCGGCACCGCCAGAACGCGCACTGATGGGCCGAGGCGTCGTGCCGTATCGCGGCTGAAGCTGATTGGCGTGATCGGGTCGGTGCTGCCGGTGATGACCATTGCGGGCGGCGCTCTGCCGGCGGGCATGCGGGCGGGCTCGGCGGGACGCGGCGCCCACCAAGGGCAGACGGCAGTCAGGTCGATGAGCTCGACCCCGGTGAACGGCTCCGGCTTGCGATTGTAATAGCGCGTGCGATCGGCGCACTCCCCCGAGACGAACACGGCACTGTGCGGGCCTGCGGCGAGGCGACCAAGCGGGCCGTCTGCAATGCGCGCGACCTGTGCCGCATCCCGCGCCTCGACTGCCGCGATCAATGCGGGAGCGACGGCGTAGGGGGTCACCTCGGGGGCGACTGCCCTCGAGACCCCAGGATACAGCATGTTCTGCACCAAGAGCGTCAGATCGTCGGCGTTGAGCACCAAGCGCCCGAGCGCCTTCGTCTCGATTATCATCGGCTCGCGGCGCAACAAGGCGAAGGCACGCTCATAAGCGGCGACGAGGTCGTCGCCAGCCGGGCCGCAGATGGCGTTTCCCCTGCAGGCGGCTGCCGCGCCGGCCAGACCTTCACGAAAGGTCTCGGTCAGCGTTCCTGGTGTTGGATCAGGAGGATAAGCCCCGTCGAGGAGCATGGCCTCCACGCGCTTCGGGTACGCGGCCGCGTAGCTGTTCGCGACGACAGTGCCGTGCGACACGCCGAACAGCAGGACGCGTTCGTAGCCCAGCGCTACGCGCAGCCGCTCCAGATCCCGCACGATCCGGGAGGCGCCATAGACGTCGAGCGGCGCACCGGCGGCGCGCAACCTCTCGCGGCAATCGCGCAGCGGGGCGAAGAAAGCATAGCGGAGCGCCTTGCCCTCGAGATCGCGCGCGAGCGCGGCGACCTGGGCGCGGCGCGTCGTGTCGCACAGTCCCAGGCCGCTGTCGTCCTTGCCGCGCGTGTCGACCAGCACAACGTCGCGATCTCCCGTGAACGGCGGCGCGAACGTGCTTGCCGACCAGCGCACCGACCCGGAGCTCGATCCGGCAAGCACGAGGATGGGAGGCCGGTTGCTAGGCGTCGCCGCCGCGCGGACCACAAACGCCATGTCGAGCGTCGGCCCATCCGTTTTCCGATCGTCGAGCGGGACGGCGAGCGTGCCGCAGCGCAGGCGAGCCTGCTCGGCCGCCGATCGGTCGGCGAGGCCAGGCAGTTTGGCGCAGCTCACCATCGTGATTACCTGGCGCGGCAGATCGCCGGCTCTTTCAGCCGCTGTCGACCCAGCCTCGCAGACCAGCATGACTGCCGCTCCCAAGCACATCCGCAAGCGCAGTCTCATCGCGCGGTCTCCAGATCTTGGGTGCAAATCGCATGCACTCCGACGCGAGGGGCGGGTGCGGTCCCGGACCGCGCTCGTGAGGCGGCCTCTCGAGTCACGTAAGTGGTCAGAAGGAGGAGCGGCCACGGTCGATGTGTCACGGCTTCAGCAGGTTCTCGTGCTCAAGCATGATGCGCAGACCTCCCTCCTCCGCACGCAGCACGGAGGTATAGGCCAGGGTCGCCGTGCGGCCCTGCTCCGTCCAGCGAAAGCCCCCGGCGACCAGGCACGTTGTAGGGCCGAGCTGCTCGTAGCTGAGGTCCTGCCACTCGAACGCGTCTGGCTTCTGCCAGGCTGGCCCGGCATAGCGCTTCGTGATCGCCTCCGGGCTGTCGAGGCTCTTGGCCCCAAAGCCGAGCGAATAGGCACCCGAGCGGCTGTAGCGGCCCGCTATGGCGGCACGGTCGCCCGCCGCGAGGTCACGAGCGTAGGCCGCCATGAAGGCCGGCCCGTCGCGGCCGCAGTCGATCGACTTCGGGTCGGGCGCGGCCGTTCCGAGCACTGCTGAAACTACAAGCGCTATGGCCATCGTGATCCTTCCCATCACACCTCGTTCGCGCCTAACGTGACCGGATCGGTCCCGATGCGCAAGGACGCGGTCGGGGATGCCGGAGCGCTGGCCAGACCGGCGCCTGCGGACTTGCCTCCGACCCGCGTTAACGGAGGAGAGGGCATGGGCTGGGCGATGGTGGCTGCGTTGGCGGCGAGTGCGACGGCGAACCTGCTGCCGCTCAACAAGGGCTTCCGAACACTTTTACCGGGCTGAAGGACGATGCGTAACGTCGCGCCAAGCAGCTGAACGAGTGACCGCTTCTGAGAAGCGAACTGCGGGCGCTGAAACGTACACAAGTGGGTCAAAGCGGCCGTTTGTTCGGCGCAGTGCAAGCGTCCTGAAAGGGCGCCAAGCAGTCCTCCGCTGCCTACGTTTGCTTCTGGCCGAGAGCGTACAGAGCGTCCTACCGCAAAGCGCGAGTAAGCCAACGTCATAATCGCGGCCAGAAGCTGTCAGGTTTCTTGCGGAAGCAGCGCCGAGAGGCTGGCAACCAGGTCAGCGTTCCGAAACGGCTTCGTCAGTCTCGGCAGGTCCGGCGAGATGCCTTCTACTTCCGCATAGCCCGAGACGACAAGGATCGGGAGTGCGGGGTGAAGCGCTCGCGCATTCTGCGGAAGTTCGGCGCCGCTCATGCCAGGCATGAGGTGATCGGTGACGAGCAGGTCCGGTTTGCGGCTGGTTTGCAGGAACCGCAGCGCATCTTCAGCGGAGCCTGCTTCCACGACTTCGAAGCCGAGGTCGCTCAGCATGTCGGCGGTGCTCATACGGACCAGGTCCTCGTCGTCGACGAGGAGCGCCGTTCCTCGGCCAATCGGCCCATCAACGGCAGCTGGAGCGTCTTCGTCAGCGCCGAGAGGGCCCGCGCTGATCGGGAGAAAGAGCGAGATCGTCGTCCCCTCGCCGGGCACGCTCTCGATCGTCAGGCCCCCGCCCAACTGCGCCGCGAGCCCGTGGACCATGGACAGACCTAGGCCGGTCCCCTTGCCTATGCCCTTTGTCGAAAAGAAGGGCTCGACGGCACGCCTTTGGGTAGCCTCGTCCATCCCGATGCCGGTGTCGCTGACGCTCAATCGCACATAGGTTCCGGGCTTCAGACCCGACGGATCATTAGCTAGAACGCTGGCGCTATTCACGGCCATGACGAGCTCACCACCGTTGGGCATCGCATCGCGCGCATTCACGGCGAGGTTGAGCAGTGCCATCTCGAGCTGGTTGAGGTCGGCCTTGGCCGGCGGCAGGTCGGCACCAACTTCGACGCGCACGTCGATAGTCGGGCCGACGGTGGAGTCGATCAGGCCCGCCATGCCTTCGACAACACGAGCGGTGTCAACAGCGGTTGCTTGCAGCGGCTGCCGCCGAGCGAAGGCGAGCAGGCGCTGGACCAGGGTCTTCGCCCGCTCGGCTGATTGCAGAGCCCCGTCGATCAGGCGCCGTTCGCGCTCGCTGCCGACGCCCTTGCGCACCAGCATGTCGAGCGATCCGATGATCGGGGTAAGCAGGTTGTTAAAGTCGTGAGCGACACCCCCAGTGAGGCTGCCCATCGCTTCCATCTTCTGGCTTTGGCGGAGTGCTTCCTGCGCGCTCTCAAGTTCCGCCTGACGCGCCTTCTCGGCCGTAACGTCGCGACCCACCGCATGGATCAGTTCATCGCCGGGCACCGCCGTCCAGGAGATCCACCGATAGTCGCCGTCGGCGGTTCGATACCGATTTTCAAATCGACAAGTAGTCTCGCCGGCGCCGAGCTTCCCCATCTCCGCAAGCGTCGCCTCCTGGTCGTCTGCATGAACGAGGTTCATGAAGTTGCTGCCGACGAGCGCCGTATCCGTCCAACCGAGTATGCTGGTCCAGGCCGGATTCACCGAGTTGATCGTACCGTCGAAGCGCGCGACGAGCATGATGTCGGTCGAAAGCCGCCACATCCGGTCCCGGTCTGCCGTCCGCTCGGCCACCTGTGCTTCGAGATTCCCGTTCAGCTCGCGCAGCCGCTCTTCGCTGGCCCGCAGCGCGGCTTCAGCAAGCTTCTGATCAGTGGTGTCGATCTGGATGCCGTCCCAGATGAGCGAGCCGTCTGGCTGCTCCCGAGGCGCCGAGATGATCCGGGCCCATCGAAGTTCACCATCCGCACGGCGAAACCTCACCTGCAAGTCAAACGAGCTGCGCGCGCGGATAGCCTCTTCCTCAGCCTCGGCCAGCATCGAACGGTCATCCGGGTGAATGAGCTGGTAGGGTATGCTTGGATCCGCCAGCACCGCCTCCGCGGGCACACCGGTCAGTCGTTTGTGGCTGCCAGAAACGTAACGGAACTGGCGTGCGCTGCCGTCCCTGCCGGTACTAACCTGATACACCATCCCCGCCGGCAGGTTATCAGTCAGGGCGCGCAGGCGCGCTTCATTCTCCCGCAGCGCCGCCTCGGCCACCTTGCGGTCGTGGATGTCGACGGATGCGCCGAACCAGCGGACGATCTCGCCAGTGTCCGGATCGCGATAAGGTTCGCCACGCACCAGGAACCAGCGATATTCGCCGGTCCTGGACCGGATCCGATGCTCGACGTGAAAGGTGGTGCCTGTGCGCCGAGCTTCATCGAAGGCGGCGATCGTCGCTGGGCCGTCCTCAGGGTGAACCTGATCCGCCGCCACCTTCGCCGCCGTGGTCGGCTGGTATGCGACACCGGTATAGTCGAACCATTGCCGGTTGAAGAACTCGTTCTTCCCGTCCGCGTCCGTGATCCACACGATCTGGGGCACGGCGTCGGCCATTTGCCTGAAGCGCTGCTCGCTTTCGCGCAGCTGCTGCTCGGAACGCCTTGCCTCGGTTCGGTCTGTCGTCACCGCCAGGATGCCGATCGGTGCTCCTGCGTCGTTCCGCAGTATAGTCACGCTGTTGTTGACCCATACGGCTGAGCCGTCTGGTCGAACGTATCTTTTCTCGATCGTGAAGCTGTTCGTACTGGTCAGCGCCTCGTTCAGCAGCTCGAGATTGCGGGCCAAATCGTCGGGATGCGTGATGTCCTGCATCCGGCGTCCGAGCAGCTGTTGGCGGCTGTAGCCGGTAATCGCGCAATAAGCGTCGTTTACCAGCTCGAACCGGCCCTCCAAATCCACTTGTGCGAAGCCGGCGCCGGCTTGGCTGAAGATGGCCGACAGCAATCGCTCGCGGTCGCGAAGCTTGGCCTCCAGCTGAACGCGTTTCGTGATGTCACGCAGGTGCACCGCGAGCCCCTCAGACACGGGGAAGACACGAACCTCAAGCCAACGGCCCTGATGAGCAGCCGAGGGGCCAACAAACTCCTCGACGTTGCGGTTCTCCATCGCCTCCCGATAGTGTGTCTCGCAATTGGTACCGACGAGAGCGGGCGCGAGCTTCCACAACGTTGCGCCAATCGCCTCGGAGCGACTGACACCGAGATGGTCAAGGGCGTGATCGTTGATGTCGACGATCCGCCAGCTTCGGTCGAGTACGTAGGCGCCATCAGTAGGCGCGGGCTTCGGAACCGGCAGACTGGCGTCCAGGTGAAGGTGAGAGGTCGGCATCGAGTCCGTTTAGAGTTCATTCCACCCCAGACCAAGCACTTGATCCTGCGGACTTAGGTCTAAGGGGAGACGCCTCTGGGGCTAATGGCGAGTAGCCGCTTTGCGCCCAAAATCCGAACCTCTATACCGTCAGCTTTGGGGCCCTAAGCAGCCATCGAGCCGCCGCCCACGCAAAGGCCTAAATGGGCGCAATGCAGACGTGGCTTCCCTATCCGACCAAACTGTAGCCTCATCCTCCTCGAAGCCGCTCAACGCGCTTGGTCGATGAGGGCACGGTTGAGCCCGCATCAAAGCCCTGCCCGGTCGAGTGCTGCGGCAATTTCTTGATCGATCTTCCCGTCTTTCTTCGAAGAAAGACGGTTCAGCACGGTCTGAACACGGCTTTGCGCCACCTGAAGCGTTTTGTGACGCACCTCCCGAATGGAGTTGGTCCGCCAGGAGGAACTCTCACCAAGCAGCGCCGCCCATTTGGCCTCTTCGGCAGCCAGCACAGAAAGTGCGAGTCGCAGGCCATCGCGTCGGCCTCGCTCAAAATCATCGGGCATTTGTCACCTCGCTCGAACGGGTCTCGCGGAGTGCGGCTGCAACGAACTCACCTCCGAGCCGCAAACCGACAGGATCGACGCTGTGCCCGAGCCCCGCGGACACATGGTGCGAGACCTGAATGCCGAGCTTGGACAGCTGAGCCTTGGCAGCATGCAGCGCCGCAACTGGAACGATGGGGTCATCAGACCCATGGATGAGCATCACCGGTGGTTTGGTGATGTGGTGATGTGCAAGCTCCGCCGCTCCTGTGAGCATTCCCGAATAGCCCACGATGGCGACCTGAGTGCTGCGTCTCAGTCCCACATGCAGCGCCATCATCGTTCCCTGGCTGAAGCCAACGATTGCGAGATCGCCTTCAGCAAGATCGTATTGAGCCAACTTGCGATGGATGAAGGCGTCGATTGCTGGCGCGGCAGATGTCGCTCCCGCCGCCAGCGCCTGCGGACCGAACGCGGCGAGCTGCCACCACTGGTACCCGCCAGTCATACCGCAGCGCTGAGGTGCGTTCGGAGCCAGAAACAGGGCATCCGGCATGGCCTGCTGCCAGTGCGGCGCCAGAGAGATCAGGTCCGATCCGCTAGATCCATAGCCATGCAGCAGCAGAACGATCTTGCGGGTTGTTCCGGATTTTGGCTGGAGGCTGCAGCCGTTGACGATCTTACGCAAAGTGCACCTCTGAAGTTGGAAACAGAACGCAACCCGGCAGACCAATGTTGCGCTGGAGGTTCGGGAAGCGCTGGACAGCTGCTTGTATCGTCTTCCGGGTAGCCTCGAGCTCGGCGAGCGTGACTTCCTCCGGCGATCTTGGGCCGCCCACCTCGTCGCAGTGCTAAGCCCTTCGGCGAAACGCCCATACAAGTGCGGCAAGACTCATCATCAGGCTCGCCAGGGCGCTCACGAAAGTTGCGTCGATCACTTCCATCTTTGTCATCCTTTCTGCGACTCAAGATAACCCATCTGGTTCTCAATAGGACAGAACAAAGCGAAACAGCGGGCGTGGCCCAGCATTCCAGATCGGAGAACCTCCTCAGAGCCAGTCTTAGTCGCGGAGGCGGCGGAAAAGCTGCTTCCAATCCTGCTCGGTGGAAGGGAACGGATCCGGGCCAGCCTGCTCAGGCGTCGCCCTAACCCGAGATGGCCTGGCGCCACACCGACTGCACAGCAGCCTGAGGCCGACCAGGCTCAAATGCGTGCTCCACCCGCGCAGCAGACAGAAGCGTGCAAAACGCCGTGCATCGATGATCGTGACCTTCTCGCACGTGCCGCACTCCACACGAAGATTGGCCTTCCGCCTGATCAGATCATGCAGATCATCAAACCGAATGTTTGCAGCCACGTCACAAAGGCAGGGCCAGTTGGCTCCTGTCTGGGCGGATATCGGGCTCCTCCAGCCGGTGCGCGATGATGGCGGCGAGTGCGTCTGCGGCGCGCTCGCGCAGCCGTGCATCAGAGACTGTCAGCCCGAGGCGAGCCCAAGCCGGCGCGCTTACGAGGATGGTGGAGAGTCGTTCTACTTCCATGTGCAGACATCGAACATAGCGGGAACGATTCTGCAAGCGTGCTTGGCGTTCGGATTCGGCTTAGCCGAGCCGTTCGGGCATCTCAGCCGCGTCTTCGACGATCGTCTCTGGCGGTGCGAGAGCCTCCCACGGGAACACGAACCATCTCTTGTCTGAGGTTCGATCGATTGAGCGCCCGCGATACTCGACGATCTCGGCTGAGAGGCTGTTGTCGATCAGCGTGGCAAAGCGGACACTTCCGGCAGGCGCACCCGCGGCGCTTAACCGAGATCGCAGGATGCCGATCGTCCGGCCGGAGTCGTTGATGTCATCGACAAACAGGAGCGTCTCACCAAAGCCCGCACGCGCTGCAAGCCGAACGAGCACGTCGTCCGCAAAGTCTTTCACTTGGCTGGACAGATCGCACGAGAGGGTCGGGATACCTGTTGCATGACTGAGGTAGACTGCGGGAACGAGCCCTCCTCGCCCAACTCCGATTAGGAAGCTTGGCCGCCAGTCCCGGTCGCTCTTCATGGCTTCCGTAAGGGAAAGAACGTCTGCGACGAACTGCTCGTGCGACACTGGTGCAAACTCGGGCATCAGGTCGCGCTCTTCACATAAGTGTCCAGCTTCGCAATGTGCGCGGAGACTTCGGTGTCAGGAAGGAACGAGCCGAGGAAGCTGTTGCGAGCAAGCAGTGCCAGCTGCTCTCGGCCAAGTCCCCTGCCCTCCGCTACGGCGAGATAATTGTCGGCCACATAGCCCCCGAAATACGCCGGATCGTCAGAGTTGATGGTGGCTCTAAGGCCATGTGCGAGCATGCGATCGATCGGGTGGTTCGCCAGATCATCAACTACGCAGAGCTTGTGGTTCGATAACGGGCAAACCGTCAGCGTCATGCCACTGCGAGCCAGTCGAGTGATAAGCAGAGGATCTTCGAGGCTGCGGTTGCCGTGATCGAGGCGGTCGACGTCAAGCAGGTCCAGCGCTTCGTGCACATACTCAGGCGGGCCTTCCTCGCCTGCATGAGCTACCAGCTTCAATCCGAGACGCCGCGCCTCGGCAAACACCCGCGAAAATTTGGAAGGTGGATGGCCGAGCTCGGATGAATCCAGGCCCACGGCGGCGATGTGCTCCAGCCAGGGCTTGGCCTGGTCCAGGGCTTTGAACGCCTCCTCTTCACTTAGATGACGAAGGAAGCAGAGGATGAGGCGAGTGCTCATCCCATGCATCTGTTGAGCCTCCCTCATTGCCGAAAGCAGACCTTTGATCACCGTTTCGAATGGAACACCGCGCTCCGTATGCGTCTGCGGGTCGAACATAATCTCGGCGTGCACCACACCGTCGTCTGCTGCTCGGCTAAAATAAGCTGCGGCGAGGTCGTGGAAGTCCTGCTCGGTCCTGAGCACGGCTGCGCCGGCGTAGTAGATGTCGAGAAAGTCCTGCAGGTTAGAGAAGCGGTAGGCTGCCCGGACCTCCTCCACCGAACTGAACGGGATCGACACTCCGTTCCGCTGGGCCATCGCGAACATCAGCTCTGGCTCGAGGGTACCCTCGATGTGCAGGTGGAGCTCGGCCTTGGGAAGTTGGCGGACGAAGGTGCTTAGATCGGACATGGCCTGATATTGCTGCTGCTGCTTGCATCAGCAAGCCTGCCTGGCCGGCACGGCGATGGGAGAGTGAAAGCTACGCCGCCGCTGCCAAGCTCTCGAATGGAGCCGTGGCAAGATCGATTGCGGAGAGCAGGTCGTCGAAGCTGGGTGCATCGTGGACCATGAAGGCGCGTGCCATGCTTCCATCAATCATCGCAAGCTCCACCTCAGTGAGGCAAGTAAGAGCCGAGGCGGCTGGCTCAATCGCGTTGGAGACCTGAAGCACTGTCGAACTCGCTGCTTTCACCTGAATGCTATCTGTTTGTCAGATCGGACCTGATCGCCCTCGTGAGGATCGACGGAGGTGCTGGATTGGACGACCGGGTCGTTCCTTGACGATCGAGTGCAATCTGACGTCGACGAGCAAAACATCCCGGCGGTGCGTCAGAACGTCCGTTGCGCTCGCTCGACGATCGAACATGATCCGAGGAGCCCGACCACTGGCACCCTCGTCCTCCGCGCTGCTAGGCAGTCGTCATGAAAGACTTCACCTATGCCGTTGATGGAAGTTCTGCATCTGCGACCTCACTTGCCGCGGGTCCGTGGGATCCGCGGCTGCAACATGGTGGAGCACCATCGTCGCTCGCCGTTTGGGCGGCCGAACGGATACCCGCCCCAGTGCCGATGCGCGTGGCGCGCGTCACGGTAGACCTGTTCCGCCCAGTGCCGGTCGCAGACCTCTCCATTGAAACGACCGTGCTGCGCGAGGGGCGCAAGATCCAACTTGTTCAGGTGCGCCTGACTGCCGGCGACGCCGAGGTGACCCGCGCAGTTGTGCTGAAGGTTCGGACCGCCGACCAGCCGCTGCCTGACACGATCAGCCTGCCTGGTCTTGAGGAGGCGATGCCTGAGGATGTGAAAGGCGCTGGAATGGGACTGCCCGCCGGCGCGATCAACTTCGGCGCAAAGTTCGACATTCGCCGCATCTCAGGTGGCTTTTCTGACCCCGGCCCGGGTAAAGTTTGGTTCCGCCAGCACCGGCAACTGATCCGTGGTGAAGTCTTGTCCCCGGCCATGAGAGCGACTGCGGTGGCCGACTTCTCCAACGGTATCTCCGCTCTCCTGCCGTTTACGGAATGGACGTTCATCAACGGCGATCTCACGGTCAGTCTCGCGCGCGAACCTGAGGGCGAGTGGATTTTCTCTGATGCCCAGACATGGGCCTCACCTGATGGTACCGGCAGCGCAACTGCAAGGCTCGCAGACAGGCGAGGCTATTTTGGTCATGCGATCCAGTCCTTGCTCCTGGAGCGTAGATGATCGCTACCGTTGTTGCAGCGGGCCTCGCCTTCACATGCACGCCAACGCGCGCGTGGGATGGCGATGGTCCGATCTGGTGCGCGGAGGGGCCGCGTGTGCGCCTTGCCGGCATCGCTGCACGTGAGGTCGACGGGAGCTGCAAGCCTGGCCACCCCTGCCTTAAGGTCGGAGGCGCCGTCTCTCGCGACCGACTTGTTGCGTTACTCGGAGGTGCTCGCGGCAAGAGCCCTGAGGGTCATGTACTGGTGCGAGGGCCGGCGCTGCAATGCCGGTCCAACAGCCGGTCGGGCGGGAGCCGAACTGCCGCCTGGTGCACAGCGCCGCGGGTGGGTGACCTATCATGTGCCATGCTGCGCACGGGCACAGTTGAAAGATGGGATCGCTATTGGCGGGGCCATCGCTGCTTCTAATTGTCCGCGAGAGCAGGACGGACCTATGCAGCGGGTCCGCAGTTGCCTCCCGGCCAGTAAGCAGAGCCCCAGGCGCGCCGAACTTAGCTGCATAAATCATTGGTCTTTGGCGCAGACAGACTAGAAGTCCGGCAATCTGCCGCACCAACCCAGGGAGCTACCGTGAAGCCTAACCTGCTTGTCATCGCCCTCGCCTTCATCGCTCCCCTCGGGTCTGCGTCGCTTGCAGCCGCGCAGGCTCCAGTCGCCGTATCCGCCAATGCTGAAGACACTCGCTTAACAGCATTCCTCGACGCCGAGTTTGCCGAACTTCTGAAGCTGCAGCCTCAAACCGCAACTCGTCTGGGCGTAAAAGAATGCGGCGACCGATGGAACGACATCAGCGATCAGGCGGCCGATGCGATGGTGGCTTGGCGGCAGGCCAGCGCGGGGCGCATGAAGGCTGCGTTCGACCGCGGCAAACTGTCGCCAGAGGGACAGGTCAATTACGATATCTGGGCGCTTGAAGCTGAGCGGGCAGCCTTGTCGAACGCAAACCGCAAGTTCCGGCCTCCGCTCTACTCTCGGCTATATTCGACGCACAGCCAGCTTCCCGATTTCCTGATCAACACCCACAGCGTCGCTGATGCAGCGGACCTACGGAACTACATCGCCCGCCTCCGGGGAATGCCCGCGGTGCTCGACATGGCTGTCACGCGTACCAAGGCAAGCGAGGCGGCGGGAATCCGCGTCCCTCGGTTCCAGGTCGAATCTATCATTGCCGGTAGCGAGAAGCTGACCACCGGCGCACCGTTTGGTCCGGGGCGAGACGTCGCACTCTGGGCGGACGTGAAAGCGAAGACAGAGAAGCTGGTCGCAGGCGGCACCCTCACGCGCGCCGAAGCCGACGCGCTGCTTGCCGAGGCCCGCACCGCAATCTTGGCCTTGCAGCCGGCCTATGGCCGAGTGATCGCATGGGCGAAGGGAGCCCTGCCGACGGCGCCGAGCGGCCGCGTCGGCGCCGTCTCGCTGCCCGGCGGAGCCGCCTTTTATGCGACCGAGCTGAAGCTCACCACAACGACGGACTACACGGCCGAGCAGATCCACGCGATCGGACGATCCGAAGTTGCGCGCATCGAAGCGGAGCAGGATGCGCTTGCCCGCAAGGCTGGGCTCAAGGACCGCCGAGCCTATTATGCCGAGCGTGCCCGGCTATTTCCGCCGCGGCCGTGGGATGATGCCTCTCGAGCTGATTATCTCGAGAAGGCCAATGCGTTTGTCGCTCGCACACGCACACTGCTGCCTGCCTATTTCGGCACCTTACCCGCCTACCGGATCGAGGTGGTGCGCGAGCCGTCCTTCAGCGAAGTGCCAGGCGGCGCCGCCCATGCTTCGGCGCCGGCCCCGGACGGCTCAAGGCCAGCGCGCACGTACGTCCATATGGTGGGCGAGCAGGGCAATCCCGCGGCCATGTATACGCTGATGTGCCATGAGGCGATTCCCGGCCACAACATGCAGGGTGACATCCAGGTCCGTCAGAAGGGTGGACCGAAGTTCCGGTCCGTCACCGGCTATGTCGCGTTTGGTGAAGGCTGGGGCCTGTACGCCGAGGCCATGTGCAAGGAGATGAACGCTTTTCCTGACATCGCGGCCGACTTCATGCGCCTCGATGCGGAGCTCTTCCGCGCCGCACGGCTGGTTACCGATACTGGCATCCACGCACTTGGCTTGACGGAAGACGAGGCCGTGAAATATCTCAGTGAAACGGGTCGGCAGCCGCTGGAAAAGGCACGGTCCGAGGTGCGACGCTACATCACGGTGCCGAGCCAGGCTACTGGCTACAAGATCGGTATGCTAAAGATCGTCGAGCTGCGCCGAAAGGCAGAAGCGGCTTTGGGCTCTAAGTTCGACATCAAGGGCTTCCATGATCTGCTAATCGCGTCCGGATCCCAACCGATGTCCATCCTTGAGCGGCGGGTGAATGAGTGGATTGCGAGACGGTCATAAGAGCCGACCGGTGGGGCCCCTGTCCTTTTATATCGGGAGTTTCCCGGCTGGCCATGGGCGACGAGGAATGCAACCTGCGGCCACGCGCGACGGCAAGCTTCGCGCCAAAGAACACCCCCAATGGCTTCTACCTCGCTTAGGTGACGGCTGTTTGCGCGAGCATGGATCATGCATCGGGAGCAGCCGAGCTTGAAATCGGCGCGCGCCACCCGCCTAGACGTTTAGGTTGAAGATCTCCAAACCGCGCTGAGGGATGCACTTGCTCGAAAGCTTCCGCGCGACGGTGCTGGGGAATATCCGCAGCCGCCGCTTGCCGTAGTAGCTGATGTCCACGGAGATCCATACCGGGGCCCTCGGCAGGGTGAAGATCGCCTGGTCCCCGGCGCGTTCCGTGCCCGTAATGCAGGCGCGCCAGCCCAGCCGGTGCAGTGGCACGAGGACGTCGTATAGTGCCCTCTGATCATCGTCATGCCAAAGGACGACGTGATCAAAGCCAGACTGACCTTTACTGCCTCGCAGGTCGACTGCGGCTTGAAAGGGACCTTGACCCAGGATCTGAACGCGATGCTTGCGACATCGAAAGCGGATCGCATCGGTGTTGAAGCAGGAGGTGAAGCCTGATCGAACCGCAAGCGCTAAGCTGCCGCTTACCGGGACGCCGGCGAACTCGAGAGGCTGCGGGGGTGGGCGATTGGGCGTGCATCCAGTCACCAGCAGGGTCAGTGCAGCCGCGCTCCCTTTGACGAACCGCGTGATGCTCACAACCACCCCCAACTCGAGCCACTCTGCCGCGCGTCTCCAGAGCTGCATTCCGCAGCTCTGGAGAAGACAGATGTACCATCTGACATCTCAGTAGTCGCGCACTAAGACCGGAGTAAGCGCCAACTCTGCCGTAGCCGCAGAACGGCTGGTTAGGGGCTAGTGCTGCTGTTGTGCGACCCCGACATTGGTTGTTGATCAATCAAGGCAAGACGCGGAACTATGGTTTTGACCTCGAGAACAGCACCCGGCGCGATCACCGCATTGGCGCCGATCCTGGAGCCATCGCCGACCAATGCTCCAAACTTATCAACGCCAGTTTCGACGATCCGATTACCTCGGCAGAAGCGGATCGACTTGTCCGGAGCCTCGTTGCGATAGTTCGCCAGGATCGCGCCAGCCTCCACATTGACGTCGGCGCCCAAGATCGAGTCCCCCACGAAGTTGAAGTGCGCCAGCTTTGAGCCTTCGAACATGAAGACGCTCTTCAACTCCGATCCGGGGCCAATGATGCAACGCGCTTCCAGGTAAACGCCGCCTCGGAGATATGCGCCAGCGGCTACGAAACAGCCCGGTCCGATGATAATCGGCCCTTTTAGAACCGCGCCGCGTTCGATCGTGGCCGACGCATGGGCCGCGGTTCCGCCTTCCCGCCGATAGTCCTCGTTCAAGGTTGCGAGCGTCGCCTCTATGATAGCTTCGGCGGCCTGCGTGATGTGCCAAGGGCTGAGGTCCAACCCTGCGAACGGAGACGCTGTCCATCTCGTGACGAACGCCGGGATGCCCAAATCAGTTTGCATCATGGCCCCTTGAGCGGCCTCAGGTTTCAGAGAACAGATCCGCTATCGACGCATCGAAATGAGCGTCGACAAGGTTTCTGGCCTTCGCCCCGTCGCCCTCGGTTATGGCACGCGCCAATCCGATATGCACGTCCAGGATCGATACTCGCTGCTCTTCTGTCCTCCGCGTGGCCCACGCCGCAGGGACGGCCTCCTTCATCAGCGGCTCAAAGGAACGTATGATCTGCTGATATAGTGGGTTGCGGCTCGCCACTGCGATAGCCTGGTGAAGCGCGATGTCGGTCCGGACCAGCCGGTCCGGATCATCGAACGAGACGGCCATCTCATCGGCCAACCGTTCGATCTCGCGAGCTTCTTCCTCGGTGCGGTTCAAGGCCGCCAGCTCGACGGTGCGCAGTTCCAGCGTGCGCCGGACATCCCACACCTGCGCGGTGCTGACCTGAGCCGTGGCAACCGCGTGAGAGATAGAGGTGCCCATTACCGAGCCATCAATCGCGCCGACCCTGGCTCGGCGGCCGTTCCCCACGTCGAGCAGGCGGAGCGCCGCGAGCGCACCGAATGCTTCGCGCATGACGGCTCGGCTGACGCCCAGTTGGCTCGCGAACGTGCCCTCGCCCGGAAGCGTGTCGCCGACCTTTAGGTCATGCTCTCGGATATGCGCCTGAACATGGCGGACGGCGCGGTCGACCAGGGTCTCGGCCGCCAGGCTCATGCCACTGCCCTCTGATTGCGCATCTGCGACGGCGGCGCGCCATAGCGGCGGGCAAAGGCGCGGGTGAAGCTCGCATTATTGGAATAGCCGCAGCGATATCCGATCGTGCCGACCGGAAGTTCGGATGCGAGCAGCATTTGATGCGCAGCGGTCAGACGGCGGTCCGCAATCGCCTCGGCGACCGAGCAGCCGAACATGGCCCGAAAACCGCGCGTCAGCTTGGCGCGGTTCAGTCCGCATGCGCGTGCAATGGAGTCGAGCGTCAGCTTCGATTCCGACTGTTCCTCGATCATGCGCCGCGCGGCGACGATCCGCCGCGCATCGAGTTCGCTCAGCGATGCCGCGCCGCCGGTCTCGATCAGCGCGCCATCGAAAAGTGCGACGAAGAAGGCGCAGAGCAACTCGATCGACTTGCCGAGGCGCAAAGTCGTGCGCGCCGGCTCGGCCATGTTCGACTCGAGCAGCGCGAAGGCGATCAGGCGCACCGGTTCGGGCATGTGCCACTGCATGGGCCGATCCGGCACTGCGTTGAAGATGCGCCGGCAGGCCGCCTGCGCTACGACCAGCGCGATCTGCGCGTCTTCCAGTTCGACGGAGTCGAGCGGCCGCGGGTGGAAGCTGATCACACCTTCGTCGAGTCGGAATCCGATGCCGACCGGCTCTTCAGGTCCCTGCAGGTCCACCAGAGCCCCGGTCCCGACGAAAGACAGCATTTCCGGTGACACCTCGATTCGCGCTCTCATCTGCCCATCCTCGCCTCTTGCCGTAGCGGTACAGCTATCAGATAGGTCTGGCAAGAACCTTTCAGACAGGTCCGCTTGGAGCGCGCTTCATCGCCAGGCGGAAGGCAAAGACGGAAGCAATGCTGACGACCACTCCGACCACCGCCAGCGCCGATCCGAGCGCCGCCTCGCCGCCGATCAGACGGCTGACGAAGATCACCAGGGCAGGAGCGACACCGTATCCGATCACGCCCGCCACCGCGATGAAGGCGCCGATGCACAGTCCGCGTAGTTCGTTCGGGATCAGCAGGGTGAGTGCGGCCGACGTGATCAGGCCTGTGATCGTGCCGCAGAGCGCAAGGAGGCCGAGGGTTGCCGCGAATATGGGTACGGAACCGGCGATCGGGAAAAGGGCGGCCGGGATTCCTAGCGCTGCCGCGGCGACTGCGCCGGCAAGTATGCCGCCGCGCCCAAAACGCTTCTGGCCCCAGTCGGCTGCGACGCCACCCAGCAGCGAGCCGACAAAGCCGGTCCCGAGGATCAGAGCCCCAAGCCAGCCGGCGAATTGCTGAGGCTCAAGGCCGTAGGTGCGGCCGAGCACCGCCGGCGACCAGACGATCGCGGCATTGTCCGCCATCACGACCGCAACCTGGCCGATGAACAGCGGGGCGAGGAAGCGGCGGCGGCTCCACAGCTCCGCGGCGATGACGCGAAAGCCCGCGCCGCTGCCCGCCTCCACTTCCTTCCGTTCCGGCTCGCGCAGCAGGAGCAACGGGATGGCGAAGGCGACGCTGATACAGGCGAGCGCGACATGCGCTTGCCGCCAGTCCGCAATGGCGAGCAGCTCGGTACGAGCGACGAGCGTGAGCAATGCGCCGGTCAGCGCGAAGCCGCACGCGATGCCCAAGGTCTTGCCAACCGAAACGATCAGCAGTGCTCGACCCCGGCGCGAAGGCGCGCACCAATCGGCACCGAGCGACAAGGCGGCGGTCAGGCCCCCCGTCGTGCCGATCCCGGTCAGCATGCGGCCGACGAACAGCACCGGTAGGCTGGGGGCGAAGGCGGTGATCAACGTGCCTGCAATCCAGACCAGCGACAGCAGGATCAGCAGCCGCACGCGGTTCACCCGGTCGACGAGCGCGCCGACGGGGATGGACAGCAGCGCTAGGGGCACGGCGGCACCGACGCCCTGCACGATGCTCAGGCCATAGTCGCTCAGGCCCAGCTCGGCCTTCGCGGCTTCCTGCACCGTGCCGAACGATCCCATGTTCGCGAAGCCGATGGTCATCGCTAGCGCCAGCGCCAGAAGCGGCAGCAGGCGCACTTCGGCCTGGGTGTCAGAGCGCAAAGATCTTGCCCGGGTTGAACAGGTCCTTGGGGTCGAGCGCCCGCTTGATCGTCCGCATCAGGTCGACCGCGTCTTCGCCTAGTTCGGCCAACAGCCAATGCTGCTTGCCAAGGCCGATGCCGTGCTCCCCGGTGCAGGTGCCGTCCAGCGCCAGCGCACGCTCGACCAGCCGGGCGTTGAGCGCCTCGACTTCTTGCATTTCTTCAGGCGCGTTCGGGTCGATGGAGAAGACGACGTGAAAATTGCCGTCGCCGACATGGCCCAGGATCGTGGCGGGGATTGAGCTGCCCGCCAAGTCGCGCTTCGTTTCCGCGATGCACTCCGGCAGCTTGCTGATCGGCACGCACACGTCTGTCGCCCAGCCGATCGCGCCAGTCCGCAAGTTCACCGCCGCATAATAGGCTTCGTGGCGCGCCTTCCAGAGCTTGGCACGTTCCTCGGGAAGATTCGACCAGCTGAAGTCGCCGCCCCCATTGTGGGCGCTCAGCATCTTCACGGTCTCGACCTGCTCCGCAACCGATCCTTCGGAGCCGTGAAATTCGAAAAACAGAGTCGTGACTTCGGGATAGTCGAGCTTCGACCAGCGGTTCACCGCCCGCATCTGCATATCGTCCAGGATCTCGACGCGGGCGAGTGGCACACCCAGCTGGATCGCCTGGACGACCGTCTGAACCGCCCCTTCAAGCGTCTCGAACCCGCACACCGCCGACGAGATCACTTCCGGGACTGGGTGCAGGCGCAACGTCACTTCGGTGATGATGCCGAGCGTGCCCTCGGAGCCGACATAAAGGCGCGTCAGGTCGTACCCGGCAGCGGACTTGCGTGCGCGGCGGGCGGTGCGCACGACTTTGCCGTCCGGGGTGACGATCGTCAGCGACAGCACCGCATCCTTCATCGTGCCATAGCGCACGGCGTTGGTGCCGCTGGCCCTGGTCGAGGCCATGCCGCCGATGGTCGCATTCGCGCCCGGATCGATCGGGAAGAACAGGCCTGTCGCACGCAGGTCGGCGTTCAGCTGCTCACGGCGGACGCCGGCTTGAACGGTGCAGTCGAAATCATCCGCGCGCACCTCCAGCACCTGGTCCATCTGCGACAGATCAAGGCTGACGCCGCCGCGCACCGGCAGCGCATTGCCCTCGATCGAGGTTCCGGCACCGAACGGCACGATCGGAACGCCGGCTTCGGTGCACAGGCGGACCACCGTCTGCACCTCTTCGGTCGAGCGGGCGAACACCACCAGGTCTGGCAGCATCGGCTCGAAATGCGCTTCGCTGGAGCCGTGCTGCAACCGCACCGCTTCCCCCGTCTGCAGCCTGTCCCCGAAGTGCGACCCGAGGGCTTCGACAAAGACTGGAGGAAGCGGCGCGCGCGCCGGGGCGACATGCCCGGACATGGTGCTTAGAACCGGAAGCTGGCGCGCACGCCGTAGCGGCGGCGGTCGCCGATGATGCCCAGATCGGAAGCGGGAAGGCCGGCGAGCTGGAGCGTCGTCTTCTCGATATAGCTCTCGAAATAGTCCTTGTTGAACAGGTTGTTCGCGAACACGCCAAGCTCGAATGGGCCGTGGCGGTAGGTGGCGGCGGCGTTGACCAGCGCATAGCCCTTCAGGAAAGTCGGCGTGGTCTCGTTGAGCGTGGCTGCAAGGCGCTTGCCCTTGTACGTCACGCCGCCGGTCAGCGTCAGAGAGTCGTTGCCGAGCGGGATTTCATAGTCCGAGTAAAGGTTACCTGTCACATCGGGCTGGAAGGTCAGTCGATTGGACGCAAGGATGCGCCCGGTGACATCAGTGTACGCATCGAAGTTCTGCAGGCGCGCGTGCATCAGGGTCAGGCCGCCCGAGATGGTCCACTGCTCGGTGGGTTTGATCCGGGTTTCGAGCTCCAAGCCGTAGCTTTCGACGTCGCCGGCATTCAGGTCCACGGTGACGAGACCGCCGCCCGTCGCCATGGCGATCGAGTTCAGGCCGATATAGTCCTTGTAATCATTGTAAAAGACCGCGCCGGACAAGCTGAAGCGACGATCGTCCGACACGTATTTGCCGCCAACTTCGTAGGTCCAGACATTGTCGCCCATATAGGTGCGGAAAGGAGCAGTCGGCGCATTGAAGCCACCGCCGCGATAGCCGCGTGCGACCGAGGCATAGGCCATAAGCCCCTCGTCGAAGTGACGGGTGACGCTGAGCTTGGGCTGCAACTGATCGGTCTTGATCTTGGCCGGCTGAATCACCGTCGTCGGCAATGCGGTGCCGCCCAGCGCCTGAGCGATCTGACCGCTCTGGCGGCGGCTCTCATGGTCATAGCGCAGGCCGAGCGAGACTTCCCAATCGGTGGTCGGCTTCCAGAAGATGGTGCCGAAAGCCGCATAGGTGTCGCCGCGGCGGCGATCATTGGTGGTACGCACCAGCGGTGCCGGCAGCACGGGAAGGGTCAGCGTGGTTACGTCCAGGCCTCGCAGTGTCTCCCGGCTGTAGAAGAGGCCGAACAAGGAAGAGAACTGATCGTTCCATTCGCTGTCGAACCGCGCCTCCAGGGTCGTGGTGCGAAGCTTGTCGCGCCCGGTGGCACGCGCGAGGTCCGCCGGGCCGAAATCGACATCGGCCTGGCGAGTACGGCCGTCGCGCATGTCGTAGGAGCCGATCAGCGACACGGTCGTTGCCTCGCCCGCCGGGAAATCGAGGCGTCCGTTCAAGCCGCGATAGCGGAAGGAGACCCGCGGCACGACGTTGAACTGGTTGTTCCGCGAGTAATCGGTCGGCCCGGTCACGCGGGCATAAGGCGTGTTCGCGCCGTCCACCCAGTCATAATAGCCCTTCAGCGTGAAGGTGACGTCCTCACTGGGGAGGAAGCGGATCGTGCCGTTGATCGAGTCCGTGTTGAGGGGGTTGGCGTCGCCGCCGACGATGACGTTCCGGATGAAGCCGTCCTGCTCGCGGTGCGCGGCGGCGACGCGGACCTGAATCTTGTCGGGCACGATCGCTCCCTCGGCCGCGGCCGAAACCGTCCAGGCATTGTCCGGGCCGGCATAGCTGGCGCTGCCGCGAACATGGAAATCGTTGCCGGGCACACGCGTGATGACGTTTATGGCGCCACCCATGGTGTTCTTGCCGTAGAGCGTGCCCTGAGGGCCGCGCAGCACCTCGATCCGCTCCACGTCCACCAAGGGGTTGTTCAGATAGGAGGTGTTGGGCTGATAGATGCCGTCGATGAACAGGCCGACGCCGGGTTGAACAGTCGCGACGAGCGTCACGCCCACGCCGCGGATCGACACAAAGGCACGGCCGGTGCCGTCCGAGTTGATGTTGAGGCCCGGCGTTAGGGCGGCCGCCTCGCGCACCGAGTTGATGCCGCGCGCGGTAAGGATCTCACCGGTCAGCGCCGTTGCCGCAATCGGCACGTCGGCGAGAGTCTCTTCGCGCTTGCGGGCTGTCACCACGATCTCGCCGGAATCCTCTGCAGCCGCGGTCGCTCCGACGGTGCTAGGCGTTTGCGCGGACACTCCGGAAGCCAGCAAGGCGGGCAGGCTCACGGCGGCAAACCAGGTCGTACGGCGCATCAGGACTCTTCCTCTCCAGCGGTGGGTGCTTCCCCACCTGTCAGACAGGTCTGATGCAGGAAGATGAACCTATCCGAAAGGTCTGTGGCTTTGCCGATCGGATCGCAAAGTTGGCCGATCGGCTACCAGCAGGTGTAGCCGCCGTCCGCGAGCACGATGCTGCCGGTCATCAAGCTCGCCGCGTCGGAAGCCAGGAACAGCACGACGGATGCGACTTCCTCCGGCTCTCCCAGCCGCGCCTGTGGAGTGCCGTCGATCCATCGGCGATGCATCTCGCCTTCCTTGTCGGCGAACGCGTTGAGCGGAGTGGCGATATAGGTCGGCGCTACCGCGTTGACCCGAACGCCACGCGGCGCCCATTCCGCCGCCAGGCTGCGCGTCAGCTGGTGCACGGCCGCCTTCGACGCGTTGTAATAGCTTTGCGGCTGCGGCCTGTTGACGATGAAGCCGCTCATCGAGCCGACATTGACGATGCTGCCGCGCCCTGCCTGCAACATGCGTCGCCCGAAGGCGCGGGCGCACCAGAAGCTGCCGTTCAGATTCACGTCGATGACGTTCAGCCAATGCTCGTCGGTGACCTCTTCTGCAGGCGTTTCGCTGCGCGCGATGCCGGCATTGTTGACGAGGATATCGAAGGGAGCCGCGGCTTCGGCGATTTGGGTGACGCGCGCACTATCGGTCACGTCCAGTACCACGCCCTCGACCTCATAGCCGCGCTGCGTCATCTGCTCGATCGCTTCGCTAACCGCCGCTTCGTCGCGGTCGGCCAGCGTCACGCGCGCGCCCGCTTCGGCCAGAGCTTCGACGCAGCACAGGCCGATCCCGCGCGCGCCGCCCGTCACGAAGGCGGTGCGCCCGTCGAGGCGCATTTTCTCAAGATACATGTCAATCGCTCTTTCTGATCAGGGCAGGAAATCGGCAGCCGGCATGCGCGGCTCATATTCGGCCTTGCCCGCCGCCATTCGGTAGACCAGCCGCGTTTCCCGATCGAACGGCGCCCAGGGCAGGCTGCCGTCGCGCGCGAAGCCGACCCAGATGGCGTGCATGCGGGTTGCCAGTTCCTGAGGCGGTGCCATGCCGCACAGGCCTTCCGGTCCGGTCACCGTCGCCAGCGTGTCGAACACGAATGGCAGCTCCATGCCATGCGCTGCGCCGAGCTGACCGTCATAGCGGGGCGAGCGCCAGTCGAACTCATAGACATGAGTGCGGCCGCGATGCTCCTCGGCAAGTCGGCGGGCTGGCCAGCGAAAGACGAAATCGTGCAGCGCCTCGGTCAGCACATGCCCGGCCTTCTTCTTGCCAAGGCCATAGGCCTTGAGCGCCGACCAGGCGCGCGGCTGGGAGCGGCTGAGCATGAACCAGGCGAGCAGCTTGCCCACTTTCTCCCGCACGCCGGTGGGCACGAGGTACAGGTTCATTTCCTCGGCATTGCTGCCGATCAGCACCTCGACCTCGGCACCGGCGCCCTTCTTGAGGGCTTCCAACGGCTTGTCGGGCAGGACGTCATCGCCATGCACGGGAATGAAGCGGCTTATGCCGAACACCGGCTCCCGCCCCTCCGCATCGCGCAGGTTCAAGCGCATGGTGGGCTGGCTTACCTTCTCCAGCGCATCGAGCGCTTGCCCCGACGGCACCGAGGCGAAACCGGCGCCGTCCGGCGACACCTTCAACAGCTTGGCGAGCTTGCGCACCAGCCGCTGCGCGACGGGAATGTCGCGCGTCATCGCGCCATGCCCGCTCTGGATGATGGCCCGCCGGAACAAGCCTTTCGCCAAGGGCGACGTGACCAGATCCGCAATCGCCATCGCACCGGCCGATTCGCCGAACACGGTCACATTGTCCGGATCGCCGCCGAACGCGCCGATATTCGCCTGCACCCATTGCAGCCCGCACAGCATATCGCGCAGACCCAGATTGGTCGGCACGCCCGGAATCGGCAGGAATCCTTCGACCCCCAGGCGATAATTGAGTGCGACGCAGATTACGCCGTCACGCGCAAAGGCGCTGCCGTCTTGCACCGGCGCGTCCTTACTGCCGAGCACAAAGCCGCCGCCATGGATGAAGACCATCACCGGGAGGTCGTCGGCGGGCTCATCCGGCGCCCAGATGTTAAGGGTCAGATACTCATCCCCCTCGACCCAACCATTGCCGATCAGTGGGTGGACATCGAGTCCGGGCATGGAACGGATGCGCTGCGGCGCCGTCGCTCCTCGCTCGGTCGCGTCCAGTTCGCCGGACCATAACGCTCTTTGTGGGGGCTCGAAACGCAGTTCGCCGGTCGGGGATGCAGCATAGGGGACGCCGAAGAAGCGCCTCACCCCAGCTGCGCGAGTACCGCGAAGCATGCCGGCGCTTGCGTTGACGATCGGTTGTCGTTCGGAGGTGCTCATGACTTCAAGATAGCATGGTCAACCGACCAAGCCCTGCCGCTCCGATTTGCAGTCCGGCTCTTTCTTCTGACCCTTAGGCACGAGATTGCACTTGCCGCGCGTGCAGCCGGTTTGAGTTCGAGAGGTTAGTCGCCCCTACTCACTCAACGGCGAACGTGCCGGCGCGACACGGAGGCGATGTCGTTTATGCCCGCTAGTCTCAAAGTTCGTTCGAACTCAGCGTTGAGCAATGTCAGCGCGCGGTCGACTCCGGCCTCGCCCCCGGCTGCGAGACCGTAGAGATATGGCCGTCCGATCGAGCAGGCCGTGGCCCCGAGGGCGAGCGCCTTGACCACGTCCGAGCCGCGGCGAACCCCGCCATCGCAGATCACATCCGGAGCGTCGCCTACCGCTTCGCGCACCGCCGCGATCTGATCGACCGGCGCAGGCGCACCGTCGAGCTGCCGGCCGCCATGATTGGAGATCATCACGCCGGTCGCGCCGGATGCGATGGACCGGCGTGCGTCCTCCGGCGTCATCACTCCCTTGATGGCAAAAGGCCCTCCCCATTCGTTCGCGAGCCATTCCACGTCCCGCCAGCCGATGGAGGGATCGAACTGTGCCCCGATATAATCGAAAAGACTCATCGGTCCTGCGGCCAGGGCGTCGACCTTGTGGCTGACGTTCGCCAGATCGAACTTCGATCCGGTCAGCGCAGGAAGTGACCAGGTCGGATGTAGCGCAAAGCTCAGCAGCGACTTGAGGGTAAGCTTTGGGGGCAAGGCAAGCCCGCTCGCCCTGTCGCGCTCGCGATTGCCGGCCACTGGCGTATCGACTGTCAGCATCAGGCCGTGAAAGCCGGCCTCCTTGCACCGCGTGATGAACTCGGCGGTCAGACCGCGATCCTTGAAGATGTAGATTTGAAAGACTTTCGGCCCGCCAAATGCTCGGGCGAAGTCCTCGAGCGGCGTGGTACCCATCGTCGATAGGCTGTAGATCAGCCCATGACGCGCGGCGGCGCGGCCGACGGCGAGCTCGGCATGATCGTGGAACATGCGGGTGAGCCCTGTCGGCGATAGCAGAAGCGGCCAACGCGACGGCTGCCCGAAGAGCCTGGTCTCCGTTCGGATCTCCGACACGTCGTTCAGCACATCGGGGACGAGCTCGTAGTCGGCGAATGCGCGAGCGTTTCGACGCAACGACACCTCGTCGTCCGCGCCGCCATCTATATAATCGAAGATCGGCCGCGGTAGGCGTTGTCTGGCCATCGAACGTAGGTCCGCCACGTTGATGGCGCGTCGCAGCCGCATTCAAGCTCCCAGTTCCGCAGACGTCCGACTCCTGCAGATTGTCAGTTCAATCGATGCCTTTTGACAAGGCTGCTGGCTCGTATGTGCCATTCCATACTAAAGTTGGCACTAGGTGATGACCGGAGCCAAACGTCAGCGGACATTCAGACGGCCTCTCGTTATGACTGAATAGGGCGCATACTGGACGCTATAAGGCGCGTGTCCGCTAAGCGCCCATAGCGGCCATCGACATACGTGCAGCCGACAGTCCGCTTCGCGCGCCAATGAAGCCTTCAAAGCTCAAAGCCTAAGGTCGCTTGGCTTCGGTCGACCGTAATGTCGCCCGCCAAGCAAGCTTGCTCACGACCGGCCATCACCAAGAAAGCTTCGAGCAATAAACTCGGATACGCGGTAGAGATCGATTAGGTGGATGTACGCAAGGGTCGCAGGTCTCAGCTAGCCAGTTCTTCGCCGTACGCGAGCTAACCCCAGTCCACCGCATCGGAGCATTGGTCGCTCGAAGACTCCGTCTCGGTCATTGCTGAAGCAACTACGCCGCCAGTTCACGCAAATGCATATTGATCCGAGTGGTCATAGCAACCTTCAACGGATCATCAGCTCTATTTGACACCCATCCATTGCCTGCCGGGCGAGTTTCGCGAGCCTTGGAAAGGCAGCGGCCCGTTCGCGGGCGTGTGCGGAGGCCGCGGTGCCGCGCAGCACCCGGCCCTTGATGCCGTGGAAGATCGCTGCGAGCCGGAAGAAGTTGAAGGCGATATAGAAATCCCAGTTCGGGATCGCCGTGCGCCCGGTGTGCCGGCAATAGGCTTGGATATACTCTGCTTCCGAGGGCAGGCCTAGCGCCGCTGGCTCGCTGCCGCCCAGCCCGGCGACGATGTCGGGCGGCATGCGGTACATCATCGCGTGATATGCGAAGTCGGCGAGCGGATGGCCGAGCGTCGACAGTTCCCAGTCGAGCACCGCCACGATCTCCGGCCGATTAGGATGGAAGATCAGGTTGTCGCAGCGGAAGTCGCCATGGACGATGGTGGTCTCGTCACCATCGGGGATCGCGCGCGGCAGCCAAGCAATCAGTGCATCCATGTCCGAATTGCGACCAGCCGCTTCGTCCTCCTGATATTGGCGGGTCCAGCGACCGATCTGGCGCGCGAAGTAATTGCCGGGACGCCCGAAGTCGGCGAGACCCACGGCCGCCGAATCGACGCCGTGCAGCGCCGCGATGGTCGCGTTCATAGCGTCGAAATAGCGTGGACGCTCCGCCGCCGGCACGTCGGTGAAGGCGGCGTCCCAGAAGATGCGCCCCTCGACCAGCCCCATCACGAAGAACTGCGAGCCAATCACCGCCGGATCGTCACATGTCGCGACCACCTCCGGCACCGGCACCGGCATGCCAGCCAGCGCCGCCATGATCCGCGCCTCGCGCAGCACGTCGTGCGCGCCCTTGATCAGCGCGCCTGGCGGCTGGCGGCGCAGCACATAGCGGCGCGCGGGCGTCGTCAGCCGATAGGTCGGGTTGGACTGGCCGCCCTTGAACTGCTCGATCGTCAGCGGCCCTCTATAGGAGGAGACATTCGCCACCAGCCAATCGTCAAGCCTGGCCACGTCCAGCGCGGTGCGGACCTCGCCCGCGCCCTGGTTCGCATCTGCGTCAGTCGCCATGCCGCCGCCCCGGCTTAGACCGGATGGTGCTCATAGTGCTCCAGGGCGACCGCGCGATCATAGGGCGTGAGGTCGCCGATCCGCCCGGCGCGGATCTTGAGCAGCCAGTCGGGATCGGCGAGCAGCACCCGGCCCAGTGCGACCAGGTCAAACTCGCCCCGTCCGAACATCGCCACCAGATCCTGCAGCCGGTTCAGCATCGGCGAGGAGATGCCCTCAACGAAATCCTGCATCAGGTCGCGGTCCATGCCCACCGATCCGACGGTGATCACCGGCCGCCCCGTCACCTGCTTGACCCAGCCCGCGAGATTCTTCGAATCGCCTTCGAACTCCGGCTCCCAGAACCGGCGCTGCGAGGCGTGGAAGATGTCGACGCCGGCGCGCGCCAGGGGATCGAGCCAGCGGAACAGCTCGTCCGGATCGCGCCCGAGCTTCACGTCATAATCATAGGTCTTCCACTGCGAGACGCGGAAGATGATCGCGAAATCCTCGCCCACCGCCTCACGGCACGCGGCGACCACTTCGGCGGCAAAGGCCGTGCGGTCGGCTATGTCCGGCCCGCCATAGCGGTCGCTGCGCAGGTTGGTCCGGTCCCAAAAGAACTGGTCGAAGATATAGCCATGGGCGCCGTGCAGCTCGATCGCGTCGCAGCCGATGTCCTTGGCGGCCCGCGCGGAGCGGGCGAAGGCGGCGATCGTGTCCGCGATGTCCGAGTCCGTCATCGCCCGGCCGCCGGGGATGTCCGGTCCGGCAAAGCCCGACGGGCTCACCAGCGGCGCGTGCGGTGAGTCCGGAAAGTTGAAATCCATGCAGCCGCCGACATGCCAGAGCTGAGGCACGAAGGCGCCGCCCTCCGAATGGACCGCGTCCACTGCGTCCTTCCAGGAGGCGAGCGGGTCCTGCCCATCGAACATGGGTATGGTGTCGGCCGCCACCGAATGGTCGATGGCGACGCCCGTCCCTTCGGTGATGATGGTGCCGACCCCGGCGCCGGCGCGGCGCCGGTAATATTCGACGCCCTCGGCCGAAAGCTTGCCGCCCGGCGCGAAATAGCGGGACATCGGTGCCATGCAAAAACGGTTCGGCGCCTTCAGCGACTTGCAGGTGAAGGGCGCGGCCAGCGGCGCAAGCAGCTCGCCCAGGTTGTCGGCGCGGAGGCGATCGCTCATGCGGCCCTCCGCAGAAAGCCGAGTAGCGCCTCGTGATAGCCGGCCGGGTCCTCCAGATGCGGCGAGTGGCCGGTCGGCATCGTCACCAACGTTCCATGTTTCGCGCACTGGGCGGCAAAGCCGGCGATCGCCGGATCGGCGACGGTGTCCTTCGCGCCCCCGATCGACAGGAAAGGGAAGTCGAACGAGGCGAGGATGTCGCGCTGGTCGAGCGTGGCGAGCCCATTGAGCGTCTCAGTGGCCCGGGCGCCTGAATCGAGAAAGCCTCGCTCCAACCAGTCGCTGAGCGCTTCGCTCGCGCCCTCGCCGACCGCGCCTTTACCAAGCGCCCGGAAGAACTCGGCCCGGTCCGCGCGCACGGCAGCGCCGATCCCCAGCACATCTTCCGCCGTGCCGCCATGGGGGAAACCGTCTGCCTGGGTGTAGCGTGGCGTTGCGCCACAGGTCGAAACCAGGCCGGCGACCTTGCTGCCTAAAGCGTGTGCCGCAAAGACCGCCACTGCGGCCCCCAGCGACCAGCCGTTCAGCACGACCCGAGTCACGCCGACATGCTCGACGATGTCGAAGACGTCGCGCGCCACCGCTTCGATGGAAAGATCGGCGAAGTCGCGGTCGGACCGTCCGCAGCCGCGGTGATCGATGGTGATGGTGCCATAGCCGTTCGCGACCAGCGTCGCGACGGTGGGCGCCCAATAGTCGCCCGACATGCCCCAGCCATGGATGAGCACGACGGTCGGTCCGCTGGCGGCATGGTGCTCGTAATAGACCCGGCCGCCGTCCTTGGTTGCGAAATGGGCCATGATTGCTCCTATTGTGGCGGGGCGAGGGTGACGCCGGTCAGCGCGCTGAAGTGGTGCATGGTGACCTTTCGACGCTTGATCTTCCAGACGTCGCCACGCCGCTCGTATTCGTCCGTGTAGGTGGCCGACACGGTCTGCGCGACCTCGTCGGCGGTCGTGCCGATGCAGTCGACGTCGCAGATCCCGTTTGCATGGTCGCGGTCGGTGAACTGCACGACCAGATTGGTGGTGAAATGGCTGGATGCCTTCCACGCCGGCCACAGAATCTCTTTCACGGCACGGGCAATGCCCTCATGGCCGTGGAAGTCGCCGAACGGCGGTCCGATCTCCCAGGTGCAGTCTTCCCACCAGATGGCGAGGAAGCGGTCCCAATCATGCTTGTCGAAGCCATGGCAATAGTCGGAGACAAGGTCGAGAAGCGCGAACCGGCTCTCCAGCCGGTCAATGCGATGCTCTATCGTGTCGGTCATTCCGGCGTCTCCGGCGATTGCCGGAGCACGGCGGCGAACTTCGCCTCGGCGGCGGCGCGTGTTGTCGGGACATGGTAGCTTGGAAAAGGGCCTGGGGAGGGGGCGGCATTGCGGAGCAGGTCCTTGGCGACGGAGACCAGGTGGACCTCCGTCGGCCCGTCCACGATCCCCATCTCCGGAACATATTGCCACATGTCCATCAGAGGGGTTTCGTTCGACATGCCGAGCGATCCGTGGAGGTGCAGCGCGCGGTAGACGACGTCCTTCAGCACGCTCGGCATCGCCGCCTTCACCGCCGAGATCTCGCGGCGCACGGCCCGCGAATAGGCCTTGTCGCGGTCGAGCAGCCAGGCCGCATAGAGGACGTGCAGCCGGAACTGCAGGATCTGGGTGTAGCTCTCCGCGAGCTTCTCCTGGACCATCTGCTTGTCGGCCAGCCGCTCGCCCTTGGTCCGGCGGCTCACGACGCGCTCGCACATCATCTCGAGCGCCTTGTTGAGCATGCCGACCGTGCGCATCGCATGGTGAATGCGGCCCCCGCCCAAGCGGGATTGAGCAACCTTGAAGCCGCCCCCGATCGGGCCCAGTGTGTTAGCAACGGGCACCCGGCAGCCCGTGAAGCGCAAATAGCCGTGCACGCCCGATCCCAGCTCGTCCTTGGGTCCGACGGCGGTATTTCGGATGATCTCCATGCCTGGCGTGGGGTTGGGCACGATGATCATGCTCGAGCCCTCGTGCACGGGCACGTTGGGATCGGTGATGGTCATCAAGATGATGAACTCGGCAATGCACGCATGGCTGGCGAACCACTTCTCGCCGTCGATCACCCAATCCTCGCCGTCCCGGCGTGCGCGACAAGTAAACTCGCCAGGATCCGCACCGGCCTGCGGCTCGGTCATCGAATAGCAGGAGACGATCTCGCCATCGAGTAGCGGCTGCAGATAGCGCTGGCGCTGCTCGTCGGTGCCAAAGCGGGCAAGGATCTCGGCATTGCCGGTGTCAGGCGCCTGGGTCCCGAAAACAACGGGCGCGAAACGGCTGCGGCCAAGAATCTCGTTCATCAGCCCCAGCTTGACCTGACCGAAGCCGCGGCCGCCCAGTTCGGGACCGAGATGGCAGGCCCAGAGCCCGCGCTCCTTAACTACCTGCTGCAATGGCCGGATGATGGCACGCGCGCGGCCGTTCGGATCGAACGGATCGGCCGGCCCGCGAAACACAAGGTCGAGCGGTTCGACTTCGGTGCGGACAAAGTCGAGCATCCAGTCCAGCTGTTCCTGAAACTCGGGCTCCGTGGAGAAATCCCAGCTCATGGGCGATTTCCGCGCGTCGTCACGCTCAGCATGCCGCGTACCATGCGCCGTCAATCCAAAGCTCAGCTCCGGACACGTACTTCGCCTCGTCGGAGGCGAGATAGAGCGAGCCATAAGCGATATCCATTGGGTCACCGACCTCACCCATCGGGATCGATGCCTTAATGGCCGCATCCTGCTCCGGCGTGATGTCGCCCAGGATCGGCGTTCGGATCTGGCCTGGGAAAATCGTGTTAACGCGAATGCCGCGCTTGGCGAACTCCAGGGCGGCACCCTTACTCATTACCCGAACGGCTGCCTTGGACGCATGGTAGCTGATCGCGTTGGGGCTGCCGATCAATCCGTACAAGGAAGAGACGTTGACGATCGATGCGTTACCTGACTTGAGGAGCTCGGGCACGGCAGCCTTCATGCCGAGAAACACGCCGGTCTGATTGACCGCGACCATTCGGTGCCAGCCTTGCTCGCTTTCGGCTTCAATGCCGCCGGGGTGAAAAATGCCAGCTGTGTTCACCAGCGTAGTGAGCACACCGAAGGCCGAGACTGCCTCGGTGACCGCCGCGCTCCAGCTCGCTAAATCGGTGACGTCCAGCCGTACAAAGCGCGCGGTACCGCCCTCGTCCTGGATCTTCCGGACAGTCTCAGCGCCCAGCGCCTCCTGAAGATCGCCGATCAACACCTGCGAGCCCTCGCGCGCAAAAAGCGTTGCCTGCGCGGCACCGATTCCGCTCGCGCCTCCGGATATCAGGGCGACCTTTCCAGCCAAACGGCCCGGCATAAACTCTCCCTCAGCTCTGTTCTGAGCGCTAATACTTGCTTGCCGAAAGCAAGCCGTCAATCTTTTTCGGTCTTTGCTCCAAGACACCTTCGCTAGAAGGCGAAAGTTATCTTTGCTTGCCACGAGCAAGTATGTGAGGTAGTTGCTCCAGGAGGCCTTCCCGTTCCGCACAACAAGGGGATGGTCATGAGGAGAGAATGATCGAAGCCGCGACTCGAACCGGCACGTCACTTGGGAGGGAAGCCATGGCACATACGAGACTGATCTGCGTCCGCATCGCCCTGTTCGCCAGTACGACGTTGGCTCTCGGCCAATGGAGCACCGTGGCTTACGCCCAGGAAATGGCACAGCAGGCGGAGAGCACTCCGCTTGAAGAAATCGTTGTCACGGCTCGCCGAAGAGAGGAGAGCCTGCAGGACGTGCCTGCCTCGGTCAGCGCCCTGTCAGGTCTCGAGCTTTCACGGCGCTTTGATTCCGACGTGCGCGACTTTGCGGACTCTTCACCCAACATCATCATCGACGATACGCAGCAGGGCCCAGGCGGCGTGGCTGCCGTTTATATCCGTGGTGTCGGCGTGGCTGATGTCGAGAAGTCGGTCGACCCCGCGGTCGGCGTCATGTTCGATGACATCTATATCGGCCAAAGTTCGGGCAGCCTTTTGAAGGCGATCGACATCGATCGCGTGGAGGTGCTGCGCGGGCCGCAAGGCACGCTGTTTGGCCGAAACGCGACCGGTGGCGTTATCAACCTCGCCCGCTCGCGCCCGACACACGAGACCACCGGCAAGGCGCGCCTCACTTACGGGCGTTTCGACACCTTCAAGGTCGAGGGCGTGGCGAGCACGGGCCTCAGCGACACGATCGCGGCCAAGGTCAGCGGCGCCTATGAGCGCTCCGACGGGTATATTTACAATCGCTTCTACGACCAGCCGGGGCAACGGTCTGAGTTTTACGCCTTGGGCGCGGCACTCCTGTTTGAGCCGACCGACTGGCTCAACATCCAGCTCAGCTACGATCACCAAAAGACGAAGCAGGATCCGCCGCAGCTGCTTGCAGTTAATCGACCGACCGACCTGTTCTGCGCGGTTTACGCCCAGTGCTCGCCCGCGCCTGGCGTGCCCACCTCGGGTGACCGCTATGTGAGCGTGTCGAATGGCCCGCTCGGCAAGAACGCGACCTTTAAGCTAGACATGGCGATCGCCAAGGTTGGGTACGACCTAGGCTCTGACCTGTCTCTCGACTACATCTTCGGCTGGCTTAAGACAAACGAGAAGATCACACAGGACTTCGATGCGGCGCCGCTGACGCTCTACCACACCGACCGTCCGGCGCGCTGGCGGCAGACCACCAATGAACTGCGCCTGACGAAAGGGGGAAGTGGTCCGCTGACCTTCGTGCTCGGCGCCTACCTTTGGGACTCGCGTTACTCAATCAACCTCAAAAACTATATCGGCTTTGCCGGCCCGCCGCTGTTGACGAGCGCCCAGAACGTCACCCAGACCAACAAGTCTTGGGCCCTGTTCGGCGAGGCCGACTACAAGTTCTTCGACCGGCTGACGCTGACGCTTGGAGCGCGCTACACGCACGACAAGAAGACGAGTCTTGTAAACGACGGCACGATCTTCATCTACGGGTCGACCGTCGAGGCTAACCCGATCGCTTCCATCCCGCCGAGCCTAGCGACAGGGCAGATCGTGATGACGGCCCCCGTCAAGGAAGACTGGTCGAAGTTCACGCCGCGGGTCTCGCTCAAATATCAGTTTACGGATGAGGCAATGGCCTATGTCCTGTGGTCACGAGGCTATCGGGGCGGCGGCTTCAATGGCCGTCCGTCGACACTCAATGCAGCGACCATTCCTTATGATCCGGAAACGCTCGACAACTACGAGATCGGCTTCAAGACCGAGTTCGCAGGCGGCCAGGTGCGGCTGAACGGCGCTGCCTTCCTGATGAAGTACAAGGACCAGCAGCAGGACCTCGACGTGCCCGCACCCGGCACCTCGACCGGCCGCGAAAACCGGACGATCAACGCATCCTCAGCCGAACTGAAGGGCGCCGAACTCGACCTGACGGCGCAGATCACGCCGAACCTCCGCGTGAACGGCAATATCGGCTACCTTGACGCCAAATATAAGAATTTCGTTGGCGACATCTACAATACCGGTAATCCAATCGACGCGACATTCCTGAAAATTCGTCGGGCGCCCAAATGGACTTGGAGCGTTGGCAGCACCTATGAGATCGACGTCGGCAGCAATGCCTCTGCCTGGGTTACTGGCGACGTGCACTACATCGGCGAGCACGAGATCACCTTCCTCAACAATCCGAACCTGCGAAATGGCGGACAATATCTGGTCGATCTCTCCATCAATGCGCGCTTCAACAAGACCACCGTTAGTCTGTTCGGCAAGAATCTGGCGAACGAGAAAGGATGGACGATCGGCTACGATGTGCAGAATGTCTGGAGCTACGCCGCCCCAAGACCCCGCCGGACTTACGGCATCGCGGTGACGCAGACCTTCTAAGGCCGGCCTCATGAACCAACCCGTCAACCAGACGGCTAGCCGACGGTGGCTGGTCACCGGCGGCTCGCGCGGGATCGGGCGAGCGATTGTCGATCGCGCGCTGGCCGCCGGCGACCGGGTCTGCTTCCTCTCCCGAAGCAGCTCGGCGCCGGCAGAGGCGGCGGCGCTCGGCGATAGCGCGCTCGGCATGATCTGCGATGTTACCGATCCGTTAGCGCTCAAGGCCAGTTGCGAACGACTGACAGAGCTCTGGGGTGGGATAGACGTGCTGGTGAACAGTGCCGGTCTTCATCGCGGCGGCAAGGTGGACAGCCTGTCAATCGACGATTGGGACCAGACGCTCGCCACCAACCTGTCGGGGCCGCTGCACGCGGTCCGTGCCGCCCTTCCGTTCATGAGTGAAGGCGGGGCGATCGTGAACGTCGGCGCCGTGGTCGGCTTTCGCGGCTTCCCCGGCGACAGCAGCTATGGTGCGTCTAAGGCCGGCCTGTCCGGCCTCACGCAGGTGCTGGCGGCCGAACTTGCAAAGCGCGGCATCCGCGTGAACCTCGTGGTGCCCGGTTTCGTGATGACGGAGATGACCCACGGGGTCAGCAAGCGCGCCCGCGACGCCATCGTCGCCAAGGTCCCGCTCGGGCGGATGGGCGAAGCCGAAGAGATCGCCGACGTCTGCTTCTGGGTCGCCGGATCGACCTACATGACCGGGTCCACAATCTTTTCGGATGGGGGCCTGATGTGCGGCCTGTAAGCGCCGCTGCTGACTCTCGGCTGGCGACCTGGGTCGCCGATCATGCGGGGCTGCACGATGTCGTCATCGGCAACCCGCTCACGGGCGGCAACGCAAATGTCACCCGGATGATCACCGCACGCGAAGGCCGTTTCGTCCTTCGTCATCCGCCGACCCACGCGGTGTCTGACAAAGCGGCCGCCGGAATCGCGCGCGAGTTCACCGCCGTGTCTGCGCTTGCCGGCCAAGCGCCGGTGCCGCAGCCGCTCGTCTATTGCGATGATGCCGACGTGATCGGCCAGCCTTTCGCAATCCTAGAGTTCGTCGAAGGCGTCGCGATTACCGAGGTCTTTCCCAAAGGCTACGGAGCGGATGCCGTTGGTGCGATCGGCCGCTCGCTGATCGAGGCGCTTGCGGCGGTCCAGCGGGTAGATCCGTCCCCGCTGATGGCCCAGGGCTTTGGCCGGCCGGCCGGGTTCGCGCGGAGGCAGGTCGAGCGTTGGCTTGGCGTTCGGGCCGATCACGCGGTCCGCGATCTGCCGCTTCTGCAAGAGATCGGCGACTGGCTCCTCGCGACCGCGCCGGTCGAGGGTGCACCGGCGATAATCCATTGCGACTTTCACCTCGACAATTGCCTGTCAGCCCCTGACCGCCCCGAGGTGCGCGCGGTCATCGACTGGGAGATGGCGACCATCGGCGACCCGCTTGTCGATCTCGGCCTCTGCCTGTTCTTCTGGAAGCGCGACCCAGAGGATGCGCTCGGCTTCCCCGTCATCCAAGCCGTCTCCAATCGCCCCTACGCACCGGAGCGGCAGGCCTTGGCAGACCAATGGTCGACGGCGACCGGTCGCGATCACGACGCGCTTGTCTGGCACATGGTTTTGGCCGCTTGGCGTCTTGCTGCCATCGTGGAGGGCGCATGGCTGCTCCATGTACAAGGCAAGGCGGTCAGCGACTATGGCCGCCGCCTGGAACACGACGTTCCCAACCTCCTCCGTGAAGCGCAGGCACTGATCGAGGGAGCGCAGCGATGATCGACGCCACCATGATGGATATGCCGCTGACTACGCAGATGATCCTACGCCGCGGCCGTCGCCATTTCGCCGACAGCCAGGTCTCGACATTCGACGGGCAAGACCTGCAGAGGATGAGCTTCGCCCAGGTCGCGGATCGCGCGGCCCGCCTGGCGACTGCGCTGGATTCGCTGGGGCTGGAGCGCGGCGACCGGGTCGGCACTTTGTGCTGGAACAGCCATGCTCATCTCGAGGCCTATCTGGCGGTGCCCGCCTCGGGCCGTGTCCTGCACACGCTCAACCTCAGACTCCATGCCGACCAGATCGGCTGGATCGCCGCCCATGCTGACGATCGCGCCATTATCGTCGATCCGGATCTGCTGCCCTTGCTGGCGGATGTGGCTGCGAACCTGCCCCGGTTGAAACATGTGATCGTGACCGGCCCCGGCGACACCGCGCCGATTTCAGGCAGGCTCGTCACGGTTCACTCGCTCGACGAGCTGGTTCGGGCACATTCGCCAATGACGGACTGGCCGGAGCTGGACGAACGCGCCGCCGCCGCCATCTGCTACACCTCCGGCACGACCGGGGATCCGAAGGGCGTGGTCTACAGTCACCGATCGGTCTTCCTGCACAGCCTCGCGTCGCTCGGCTCGGATGCATTCGGCGTCTGCAATTCTGATCGGGTGCTGATGATGCCGCCGATGTTCCACGCCAATGCCTGGGGGCTTCCCTATTCCTGCTGGCTGGCCGGCGCGGACATGATCATGCCTTCGCGGCATCTGGGGCCTGAGCCCGTCGCCGCGATGGTCAAGACGGGGCGGCCGACGCTCACGATGACCGTTCCGACGATCCTCAACGACCTGCTTGCGCGCAACGATCGGCAGCCGATCGACATGAGCAGCTTCCGAGTGATCATCGCCGGCGGGTCTGCGGTGTCGGCCCATCTGATCGAACGTGTCAGGGCGGCCTGGGATGTGGGCCTTGTCCAGGGCTGGGGCATGACCGAGACGAGCCCCATGTGCGTCCTGTCCCACCCGCCGCGCGGAACCGGACAGGACGAAGAAGCCGGTTGGCGGTCGAAAAGCGGCCGCCCAGTCGCCGGGGTCGAGGTGCGGATCGTCGACGATGCCGGCGCCCCGGTTGCGGAGGATGGCAAGGCTGCTGGCCGGCTGCAGGTGCGCGGCCCGTGGATCACCGCCTCTTATCTCGGGCTTCCTGATGCGAGGACCGACGATGGCTGGTTCGATACCGGCGATGTCGGCAGCATCGATGGGCTCGGCTATGTCCAGATCACCGACCGCGCGAAGGACCTGATCAAGTCGGGCGGCGAGTGGATCTCTTCCGTCGATCTCGAAAATGCGCTGGCGGCGCTTCCCGGCATTGGCGAAGCGGCGGTCGTTGCCGTGCCGCATCCGCGCTGGGAGGAACGGCCGCTCGCGATCATCGCCTGGACAGGTGACGATGCACCGGATTTTGCAGCGCTTCGGAGCCAGCTGCGCGGGCGGATGGCAAAGTTCATGATCCCCGAATATTGGAGCCGCCTATCCGCCTTGCCCAAGACGAGTGTCGGCAAGATCGACAAGCGGCGCTTGCGCGAGCAAGTGGCTGCGGGCGATATCGAAATCGTCCAGGACCTGTCGTTTGCCGCGGAAGAATGCTGACATGAATGAGATTTCCGCCATTCGTCGCTCGAACCCGCCCCGGATGACCCAGGCCGAACGAACGGCCCTGTCAGATGCACGGATGCTGAAGGCGGCGCAGGAGCTCATCGCCGAACGTGGAACGCACAATACTACGTTGCGCGAAGTGGGCGAGCGTGCCGGCTACAGCCGGGGGCTAGCGAGCAACCGTTTCGGTTCGAAGGAGGGTCTTTTCAGCCAACTCGTGCTCGACTTCAACCGCCGCTGGGCAGAGGAACTGCGTCGGACGGTCGGCGACAGCACCGGTCTTCCCGCGCTCGCCGCCGCACTCAGGACGGTAGAGTTCTATCTGATCAACCGCCCTGCCGAGATGCGGGCGCTCTACATCCTCTGGTTTGAGTCAATGTCGAGCCATGACGAGGTGCGCCAGCGGCTGGCGCTCAATCACAAGGCTTACCGCCGCGACGCCGAACGCTGGGTTCGCGAGGGGATTCAGGAGGGCACGATCCGCAACACGGTCGACGCGAAAACGTTCGCGGTTGAGTTTTCCTCCGTCATCTTCGGACTGATCTACCAATGGCTGATCGATGCCGACAGCATCGATGTTCCCGCCGTTTTCCAGCGCTACCAGCGCAATGTCGTCGAACAGCTGGCGGTTGGCTGAAGTGTCAACTTCCACCTCCCTCCAGATACTTGCTGGACACGAACAAGCGTTGGGAAGAGGAGCCGTATGATTGACGCTGCGTCCCAGCTTTCGCCCCCACTCTATGGCGTGCGAGTGATTGAACTCGCCGGCATCGGCCCTGCACCCTTCTGCGGGATGATGCTTGCCGATCACGGCGCCGAGGTCATCCGCATCGACAAACCGGGCGGCAGCGATCCTTTGGCGCTGGATCAGAGCCGCGACGTGCTGCTGCGGTCGCGCCGCTCGATCACGCTCGACTTGAAGCAGCCCCGATCGATTGAGATCGTGAAGCGCCTCGCGGCCACTGCGGACGGCATCATCGAGGGCTTCCGGCCCAGCGTCGCCGAGCGGCTGGGCCTGGGCCCCGACGTGCTGATGGAGGTCAATCCCGCGCTCGTCTATGGCCGCATGACCGGCTGGGGTCAGGAGGGGCCGCTCTCGCATAAGGCGGGGCACGACCTCAACTATATCGCGCTCACCGGCGCGCTTGCCGCGATCGGTCCGGCCGACCGGCCGCCGGTGCCGCCGCTCAACCTGATCGGCGATTATGGCGGCGGCGGCCTGATGCTTGCCTTCGGTTTCGTGACCGCCCTGCTGGCCGCGCGCCAGACCGGCGTCGGCCGCATCATCGACTGCGCGATGGTAGACGGCGCGGCGGCGCTGTCCGCGGCCATGTGGTCGCTCCGCCAGAACAGCATGTGGGACAACGGACGCGGCGAGAATCTGCTGGACGGAGGCGCGCCTTTCTATGGCTGCTATGCCTGTGCCGACGGCGAATTCGTGGCGGTCGGCGCCATTGAGGACAAATTCTACACGGAACTGCTGACAGGCTTGGGCCTCGCCAGAGACCCGCTCTTCGCCGCCCAGCACGACCGGTCCCGGTGGCCGGCGATGAAGGCGCGCATGGCTGAGGTCTTCGCATCGAAGCCGCGCGCCGAATGGACGCGCCTGCTCGGCCAGCGCGACTGTTGCTTCAGCGAAGTGCTGACCTTCGACGAGGCGCCCGATCACCCGCATAATGTGGAGCGCGGCAGCTATTTCGAGACCGGCGGCGTGGCCCAGCCGAGGCCCGCCCCGCGGTTTTCGAACACCGAGCCAGTCGCGCCGGTCCTCTGGCGCAGCGACTCCGCACGCGCCGAGCTTCTGGCCGAGATCGGGATGCCCGACGACGGCGCCCCCGGCCAGCTAGCGCATCAACGAGAAACCGAGATGATTGAGGAGCAGGAACGATGAGCACTACCGATGTTGTCGAAAACCCGGCGGCCCAGGCGCGACCGGCGGCGACGCACGGGTTCGACTTCGATGTGATCGGGATCGGCGCCGGTTTTGCCGGCCTGGCCCTGATCCACAACCTCCGCGAAGCCGGCGTGTCGGTCCGCGTGTTCGACAAGGCGTCCGATGTCGGCGGCACCTGGACGTGGAACCGCTATCCCGGTGCCGCCACGGACAGCGAGAGCTATTATTACTGCCTCGCCTTTTCCAAGGAGATTCTCGACGAATGGTCCTGGTCGAGCCGTTACGCCGGCTGGGAGGAAACCCAGAGCTATCTCCGCTTCGTCGCAGACAAGTGCGATCTGTGGCCGGACATTCAGCTGAATACCGAGATTGTCGAGGCGAAGTACCTGAACGATCGCGGCGGCTGGCAGGTCACCTCCAAAGCCGGCGAGACCTACACGTCTAAATATCTCGTCAGCGCCATGGGCATGATCTCTGAGCCCATGATCCCGAGCATTGCCGGAATGGACCGTTTCAATGGACCGCTCTTCCACTCGGCCCGCTGGCCGCAGGAAGGGCTCGACTATGCCGGCAAGCGGATCGCCATCATCGGCTCCGGCGCAACGACGGTGCAGATGCTCCCCGTGGTCGCTGAGGCCGCCGGCAGCGTCACCGTCTTCCAGCGCACGCCGAACTATATCCTGCCGGCGATGCAGAAGCCCATGACCCCGGAGTGGGAAAAGGAGATCAAGGCCAACTATGACGCCGTGATCGCCAAGTGCCGGAATCACGTGTTTGGCATGGCGTTCGACAGCCCAGTCGGCCGCAACGCGATGGATTGTACGCCTGAAGAGCGTGAGCGCATATTCGAGGAGAATTGGACCGGCAGCTTCCGCTGGGTCTTCGAGACCTTCGACGATCTGCTGGTCAATCCGGAAGCGAACCGCCTCGCGGGAGATTTCATCGTCCGGAAAATGAAAGAGCGCGTCCGCGATCCCGAAATCGCCGAGATGCTGTCGCCCAGCTTCGACGACTATCCGCTGTTCGCTAAGCGCCCGCCGCTCGATCACGGCTACTTCGAGGCGTTCAACCGCGACAACGTTCACCTCGTCGACATTGGCAAGCGCGAGCCGCTGGTGGAGATCACTGAGACCGGCATTCGCACCGAAAAGGCGCATTACGAGTTCGACATCATTGTGCTGGCCACGGGATTCAAAGCTTATACCGGAGCGCTCGAAGCCTTTCCTATTCGCGGCGAAACCGGCGAAAGCCTCGCCGAAAAGTGGAAGAAGGTCTCTGCCAGCATCATGGGCGTCTGCGTCGCAGGCTATCCGAACCTTTTCCTCGTGACCGGACCGCAGGCGCCGTTCGCGAACCTGCCGACCTCCATCGAGCAGAATGTTAAGTGGATCCGAGCCTGCATCGAGAAGATGGAGTGCAAGGGCTATGCTGTCTTCAAGCCCCGGATCGAGGCCGAGCGCGAATGGACCGCCCACACCGCCGACATCCACCGGCAGACGCTGATGGCTGAAGGCGACAAGGTCCATTCCTGGATGATGGGCGCCAATCGCGAGGACAAGCCGCCGCGCGAGCTCATCTATTTCGGCGGTGCCAATGTCTATTACGACCGACTGGAACAGTCTGCCAAAGGAGGCTTTCCGGAGCTAGAGTTTGAAACTTAAAGTGGTGGTTCGTGAACCTCGACACTGAGCTGCCAGTGCGCAGCGGAAGTGCGAATGCCACCGCAGCAAAACGGCGCTCGCAACGTCGGTCTGATCCTCGCCTTACCTACTAGGCGGGTGCTCGGCAGCGCACAGGTAGTTCGCACTGTCCCTACGCGGCTAAGTACTTTCGTGGGCGGTGATCGCGCCTGCTCAGCATCGACGGCGGACATCCGCGCTGCGCGATGGGGATCGGCGGCATTGTGTTGTTAGCGGACTTTCGCGTGGCACCTACCATTTGGCAGCTATGGGCGCAGAACGGACGCTGTCATCGGCCAATCACGCGGGGTATCAAGATCAGCAAAGCTGCGCCAGAGTGGCAAGAGGCGGAAACGTGTTCGCATCAGACTGCCAGCACCGCCAGTTTCACGCCAACTAAGCCGCCGGCACCTGGGTGTGCGCTCCAGCATCTGCATCCTGCGTCAATAACTCTGCCTCCGATGTCAGCGTCGCTGCCTTGCTCAAGGACAGCGTCGCCTGATTTGTTGCGGCTGAGCAGTCAGCGCTATTGCGAGTTAATCGCAACTAAGTCATAAGCTCCGCATGATCGTCTGTAATTGCAATGCGATTCGGGAGCGGGATGTGCGCGAGGCCGTGCGCCAGGGGCATCGCGATCCCTTGTCCGCCTACCGGTCGCTCGGCCGCCGCCCTCGTTGCGGCCAGTGCATTCCGTTTGCGCGTCAGGTGATCGCCGCGGAAGCCGCTATTGCCTAGCGTTCGCGGGGGCTGAAGGCGCAGTTTTCGGCCATTTCTCGCGTGTCATTCTGCCCCACCCGGCGTTATGCTGGCGTAAACGGAGGCATGCGATGCAAGGCGATCCCAAGGTCATCGAATATCTGAATGACGCGCTCAAGAACGAGCTGACGGCGATCAATCAATATTGGATGCACTATCGCCTGCTCGACCATTGGGGCGTGACGCGGCTTGCCGAATTCGAGCGGCACGAGTCGATCGACGAGATGAAGCATGCCGACTGGCTGTCGGAGCGCATCCTGTTCCTCGAGGGGCTGCCCAACTTTCAGATGCTCGGCCGGCTACGCATCGGCGAAACGGTCGAGGAAGTGCTGAAAGCCGACCTGGAACTGGAAAAGGAAGCGATCCCGCTGCTGCGCGATGCGATCCAGCATTGCGAGGCCGTGCGCGACTATGTCAGCCGCGACCTGTTCAAGCGCATCCTCGAAAACGAGGAAGAGCATGTCGACTATCTCGAAAAGCTGTTCGATCAGATCAAGCTGATGGGCATCCAGAACTTCGTCCAGCTCCAGGCCAAGCCTTCGGAAGAGGAAGGTTAGCCTGCCCGGCCGAAGACGGCGCGGCGGCCGAAACCGGCGGCCGGACGCCGCGTCGCGAGCGGGTTGGTTTCACGGTCGAACAGTTCGAGTGTAGCGTCAAAGAGCGGGCGGAGCTTGACGACTTCCGGGATCAGCTCGTCCGGCGTGGTCTGCAGCTCGACGCAGCGGCGCGCTGTCATCTCGATCACTTCGGCCAGGTCGCCGAGCGGTTCCGCCCCGAACTGCCGTGCCTCACCCTTCAGCGTATGGGCCGGACGGACGAGAGCCGCGGCGCTTTTCGCCCGCATCGCTCCCTCGATCGCATCGAGCGACTTCACCCCGTCCTCGCGGAAATAGCCGAGGATCCGCACAAAATCCGAGCCGAGTTCGGCGCGGGCCTGGTTGAATGCGGTCCAGTCGATCAGCGAGGCGTGTGCGGACATGCTGCCTGTCTTAGGCGGCTCAGGTAAACAGGTGGTTGCCGCCGGCGAGCGGATTCGACGTTTCGAGAAAAACGCGATGACCGTTGGCCCGGTTGGCGGACGCTCGCCTAAACGGTGCGCAGCGCCTGGGCGGGCTTGGCGGAGAGCAGCGGCAGTGAGCCGATCAGGCCGATGCCGAGGGTCAGGATCGCGCCGCCGGCGAGTGTCAACAGCACCGTCGGCCAGTCGGGCGCCCAGCCAAACTCGAACAATTGCACGATGACCACCCAGGCGGCGGCGAGGCCCAATGCGAGGGCAATGGCGGCGAGCAGGCTCGCTAGGAGCGCATATTCAAGCGCCTGGGCGCCGAGCACTTGTGCCCGCGTCGCGCCCAGCACACGCAGCACGACACTGTCATAGGCGCGGGATTGGCGCGAAGCGGCGATGGCGCCGACCAGCACCGCGATTCCGGCCAGGATTGCGACCGAGGCGGAGAGCAGGATCGCGGTCGCCATCTGGTCGAGCACGGTCTTCACCTGGCCGATCACTTCGCCGACGGGGATCACCGAGGCGGAGGGGAAGGCGCGGACAAGGGAGCGGGCGACGGCGCCCTCCCTGGCAGGGTCCATGGTGATGGTGGCGGTGAGCGTGTGCGGCGCGCCGGCGAGCGCGGAGGGCGCAAACACCATGATGTAGTTGAAGCCCATCGTTTCCCAATGAATGTCGCGGAGCGAGGCGATGCGCGCCTCGATCTCGCGGCCGAGCACGGAGACGGTGAGCATGTCGCCGACCTTCAGGCCCATCACCTGCGCCGCTTCCCGGTCGAGCGAGACGAGCGGCGGGCCCCGATAGTCGCGCGGCCACCATTTGCCCGCAGTGACGGTCGAGCCTTCGGGAGGCACGGCGCTGTAGGTGACCCCGCGCTCGCCGCGCAGGAACCAGGCGCCTTCGGGCAGGGTCTTGAGGTTGGCGACGCGCTGACCGCCATAGGCGACGATGGTGCCGCGGAGCGCGGGGACAATATTGAGCTGGGCTCGCGGCGCTTGCGTGCGGACGGCGGCGACGAAGCGCTCGCGCTCGGTCGCGGGAATGTCGAGCACGAACTGGTTGGGCGCCTTGGCGGGCACGGTGCGGGTGATCTCGGCGGTCAGACTCGTCTGGATCGCGGCCAGGGTGACGAATAGAGTCAAAGCGAGGCCGAGCGCGATCACAAGCGCCACCGTCTGCGCGCCAGGGCGGTGGAGATTGGCGAGCGCAAGGCGGAGCAGCGGCCGCTTGGGACGCGGAGCGGAGCGGGCGGCACGCCGAACCAGCCAACCGAGCGCCATCAGCAGCACCAGCGTGCCGGCGACGGCGCCGAGCACCGACGCGGCGAAGAGCGGCTCGCGCGCCGTGCCGACCGCCAGCGCGACGATGAGGAGGCCCGCGGCGGCGACCTGCGCGAGAGTGGCGAGCGGAAGCCGACCGCCGCTTTCGACGACAGTGCGGAACTGGGCGGCGGCAGGCAGCGCCTTGGCGCGGGCAAGCGGCGGCAGCGCGAAGGCAAGCGCGATCAGCAGGCCGTAAGCGGCGCTCACGGCGAGCGGCACGGGGAAGATGCCGGCCTCCGGGCTGACCGGCAGCAGGTCGCCGATTGCGATTACCACCAGCACCGGCAGCGCTGCGCCGATTGCGAGGCCGAGCAGGATCGCCGCGCCGGCGACGGCGGCGACTTGCAGCAGATAGATGCGGGCGACATCGCGCGAGGTGGCGCCGAGGATCTTGAAGGTGGCGATGCCGTCACGCTTGGAGATCAGATAAGAGGCGACGCCGTTCGAGACGCCGATGCCGGCGATCACCAGCGCGGACAGACCGATTAGCGACAGGAACTGGCCCATGCGCTCGAAGAAGCGGCTCGCGCCCGGCGCGGCACGGTCCCGGTCGCGATAGGTGGAGCTGGCGGACGGGAATGCTTTCTTCAGCCGGGCAGTGGCCTCGGCGGGGGCGATGCCGGGCTTGAGCGCGATGCGGTATTTGGACGTGTAGAGGCTGCCTGGCAGCAGCAGGTTGGCGCGACGGAGTCCCTCCAGCGAGACGATGGCGACGGGGCCCAGGGTGAAGCCTTCGCCGACGCGGTCGGGCTCTTCCTCGATCAGCGCGCGGACTCGGAAGGTCGCGTCGCCATAGGTGACGGTGCTGCCGGGGCGGAGGCCGAGCCGGTCGGCCAGGGCCTGATCGATGAGCACTTCATTGGGCGCGAGCGCGGACACCCGTGGCCGCGTTACGAGGTCTCCATAAAGCGGATAGGCGTCATCGACCCCTTTCAGCTCGGTAAGGATCGCATTGTCCCCTGCCCCACGCGCCATGGCGCGGGTGCGGACGGTCTCGCTGAGGCGGCCGAGCGCGCGAAAGGCGGCTTTCTCCCGGGCGCTCGCCTCGCGCTGGGACATGGCGATCTCGATGTCGCCGCCCAGCAGGGTCTGGCCGCGGGCGGCGAGTTCCTGAGTGATCGACGCCGTCAGGCTGCCGATCGCTGCCAGCGTGGTGACGCCCAGCAGCAGGCAGACGAAGATCAGCCGCAGCCCACGGAAGCTGCCGTTCAGGTCGCGGCGCGCAATTGCCCAGGCAGCGCCCCAACCGAGGCCGCTCATGCGGCGCGGTCCGCGGCGAGGCTGTCAGACACGATCAAACCATCGCGCATCTGCAGCACGCGCTCGCAGCGCTTAGCGAGCGCGGGATCATGAGTGATGATGACGAGCGTGGCGTTCGCCGCCTGTTTCCGCGCAAAGAGCAGGTCGACGATCGAGGCGCTGGTCGCGGCGTCGAGATTGCCGGTCGGCTCGTCGGCGAAGATGATCGCCGGCCCCGGCGCGACCGCGCGCGCGATGGCTACGCGCTGCTGCTCGCCGCCCGACAGCTGCGCCGGATAGTGCGTCAGGCGATGACCGAGCCCGACCGCCTCCAGCTCACGCGCTGCGCGATCGAAGGCGTCGTCCACGCCGTCCAGTTCAAGCGGCACGGCGACATTCTCATGCGCGGTCATGGTCGGCAGCAGGTGAAAACTCTGCAACACGATGCCGATGCGACCGCGCCGGGCGCGGGCGAGCGCATCCTCGTCCAGACTGTCGAAGCGCGTGCCGGCGACATGGACTTCACCGGTGCTGGCGCGCTCAAGGCCCGACAGGATCGCCATCAGCGACGACTTGCCCGAGCCCGAGGGGCCGAGCACGGCGACACTCTCGCCGCGCCGGACGGTCAGGTCGATTCCCTTCAGGATTTCGACGGGCGCCGCTGCCGTGCCCAGCTTGAGCGTGACATTGCGGGCCTGGATGGCGATATCGGCGGCAGTCATGAAGGGAGGCTCGTCCTTGTCGTTTCGCCTGCGCTCATATGGGGCGGCCCTAATCTTCGTCCAGCTTGCCGGCTGCGGTGAACGTGACGCTTCGACCAACGACGTGGCGGCGCCGGCGGTCGCTGCTCCCCCGCCTGCTCCGTTGCAAGCGCCGAAGCGCGAAGGCAAACTGGTCCTGGCATTCGGCGACAGCCTTTATGCCGGCTATGGCGTGGCGCAGGGAGAGAGCTTTCCGGCCGAGCTCGAAAAGGCGCTGAACAAGGCGGGCGTGGCGGCGACGGTGCACAATGGCGGCGTTTCCGGCGACACGACCGCAGCCGGCCGCCAGCGCTTGGCTTTCACGCTCGACGGGCTGCCGCGAAAGCCGGACCTGGTGGTGCTGGGCCTGGGCGGCAACGACATGTTGCGCGGCCTGCCGGTCAAGGAGACCGAAGCCAATCTGCGCGCAATGCTGGACGAGCTGAGGAAGCGGAACATTCCCTTGATTCTGACCGGCATGCTCGCCGCGCCGAACATGGGCCGCGACTATGCCGACCGCTTCAACGCGCTCTATCCTGCGCTGGCGAAAGAATATGGCGCGGGGCTCTACCCCTTCTTCCTGGATGGCGTGGTGACAGACGCGGCGCTGATGCTGCCCGATCGAATACATCCCAACGCAGCGGGGATCGACCGGGTGGTCGAAAGGATGGCGCCGATCGTCGCGGAGCGGCTGCGCGCCGGCGGCTAGGGCCGGCCGATTGCTCCGCTTTTCCCGCTCTCCACAGGGAGAGTAGTTCGAAATAGCCCATTGGCGCGCCCGGCAGGATTCGAACCTGCGGCCCCAAGCTTAGAAGGCTCGTGCTCTATCCAACTGAGCTACGGGCGCGCACGGGCCTCCCATAGCGCGGCTTGTGCGGGTGCGAAACGGCGATACTGTGCGCCGCCATGAGTGAAGGGGCAGAGGGAGTGCGCGCGGTCGATGCGCGGGCGCTCGCGGGCACGCATTTCCGCTATTTCGATTTCGTAATGGCCGCGTTCGTGGCGATCATCCTGCTGTCGAACGTGCTCGGCGCCGGCAAGGTCGCCGAGATCATGCTGCCGGGCATCGGCCCTTGGCCGTTCGGCGCCGGCATCCTCTTCTTCCCCGTCTCCTATGTGATCGGCGACGTGCTGACCGAAGTCTATGGCTATGCGCGCGCCCGGCGCGTGATCTGGACGGGCACGGCAGCCTTGCTGTTCATGGCCTTCATGTCCTGGGTGGTGGTGGCGCTGCCCCCCGCGCCCAGTTGGGGCAACCAGGCGGCTTACGAGGCGATCTTCGGGCAAGTGCCGCGGATCGTCTTCGCATCGATCGCGGCATTTTGGGCGGGCGAGTTCGTCAACGCCTTCGTGCTCGCGCGGATGAAAATTTGGACCGGCGGCCGGCATCTCTGGTCGCGCACGATCGGCTCGACCGTTGCCGGGCAGGGGATCGACAGCCTGATCTTCTACCCGCTCGCCTTCTGGGGCGGCGCCGGCTGGACCACGGAGCTGGTGCTGCAGGTGATGGTCACGCAATGGGTGCTGAAGGTCGCCTGGGAAGTGATCCTGACGCCGGTCACCTATGCGGTGGTCGGCTTTCTGAAGCGGCGCGAGGGCGTCGACGTCTATGACGAGGGCACCGACTTTACCCCCTTTGCCGCCCGCATATGAGCCCCTTGCAGAACGTCAAATGGATGCTCGTCGAGCATCTGCACCTGTCGAAGGATTCGCTGCACATCTATGTGGCGCTGACCCTGTTCCTCGGCAGCGCGATGCTGCTGCGCTGGCCGATCAAGGGTTGGCGGCCCTGGCTGCTGGTGCTCGCCGCTGCCCTTGCCGGTGAGGCATGGGATCTGCGCGACAGCATCGTCTACGGCACGCGCCTGTATCTACTCGCGAACCTGAAGGACGTGCTGAACACGATCCTGTGGCCGACCGTGCTGATGCTGCTTGCCCGCCACACCCGCGTGCTGAAGCGGGGCTAAGGACAATCCCGGATAGCTCGCCGCGACCGGCGGCAGGACAATGCTCCCGTTGAACAAGGAGTAGGGGCATGTCTTTTCAGTCACCGTCCGCAATATTCGACGCTGCGAAGTCGGCGGCGTTGCCGCTGAGGCGCAACCGCGCGGAGCGGGTGTTCGATCTTCACCCCGCCTTGCACGTCGCGATGTTCGCCGGCTTTGGCCTGTTCCTCGCCATCCTCGCCGCCGGGCTGATGAGCCATGAGCTGTCGCTGCCGATGGCGATCTGCTTCGTGTTCCTGGCCGCGGCCTTCGCCACGCCCGCTGCCTGGGCGCGCGTCGCCGGTCAGCAGGAGGGCCGCAAGCAGAGCTGGGCCGAGTTCATGGAGGAAGGTGTCGAAACGGCGACCGGTCGCCTGGGGGGCGGCGAGGCGATCGTCCAGGTGCTGATCCTGCCGGCGCTGCTGGTGCTGTGGGCGCTCGCGATCATTGCCATCAAGGCGGCGGTCTGATCAGGCGCAACTCGAACCCTCGTCATTCCCGCGAGCGTGGGAACCCAGGAGTGAAGGGAAGAAGAGCTGGGTCCCCGCTTTCGCGGGGATGACGAACCCAATGTCGAGTTGCGGTCTATGCCCCGACAGTCTCCAGCAGGCCTTCGAACAGGCGGCGCCCGTCGGTGCCGCCATGGGCCGCTTCGACCTTGCGCTCCGGGTGCGGCATCATGCCGAGCACATTGCCCTGGGCGTTCAGAATGCCGGCGATGTTGCGGGCGGAGCCATTGCACGCCTCGGCATAGCGGAAGGCGACGCGGCCTTCGCCTTCCAGCCGGTCCAGCGTCTCATCGTCGGCGAAGTAATTGCCATCATGGTGCGCGACCGGAATGGTGATCGTCTCCCCGGCGTCGTAGCGGCTGGTGAAGGCGGACTGGGCGTTCTCGACTGTCAGCTGCACGTCGCGGCAGATGAAGTTGAGGTTCGCGTTCCGCATCAGCGCGCCCGGCAGCAGCCCCGCCTCGGTCAGCACCTGGAAGCCGTTGCACACGCCCAGCACCGGCACGCCGCGATCGGCCGCTTTCGCCACCGCGTCCATGATCGGGCTGCGCGCCGAGATGGCTCCGGTGCGCAAGTAATCGCCATAGGAAAAGCCGCCGGGCAGCGCGACCAGCCCAGTGCCGTCCGGCAGCTCGGTGTCGCGGTGCCAGACCATGGCGGGTGCGCGGCCGGTCACCTGCTCTATCGCGACGGCCAGGTCCCGGTCGCAGTTGGAGCCGGGGAAGACGATGACCGCGCTCTTCATTGCCGCTCAACCCGGAAATTCTCGATGACGGTGTTGGCGAGAAGCTTGGTGCACATCGCCTCGATATCGGCATCGGAGGTGCCGTCCGCCAGGTCGAGTTCGATCATCTTGCCCTGGCGCACATCGTTGACGCCCTGAAAGCCCAGGCCCTCCAGCGCGTGGTGGATCGCCTTGCCTTGCGGATCGAGGACGCCGTTCTTCAGGGTGACGAACACGCGCGCTTTCATCTGTCTACCTCTGGCTGGAACTGGCGGCTCTATGGTCTCGCCGGTCCAAAGCCGCAACCCGTCAGAAGAAGCGGGCGAGCGCGAAGCGGAAGCGGTGCCTGTCGGAATCGTAGAAGGCGTAGTTCGACCCGATATGGGTGTAGCTGTAGGTGACCGAGGGCGAGAAGCCGAGCACGCGGGTCTTGCGGCTGCCGAGATAGGCGCGGGCGGTGATGCGGGTGTCGCGGCGCTTGTCGTCCGAGAAGAGCTCGATCGGCGCATCGAAGCGCGCAAAGGACACGCCTCCCGAAACGCCGGCATTGATGCCGTGCGGGAGTTCGCCGCCAACGCCGGCATTGATGCCGAACTCGCTGTTCGAGAGCGCGTCGGAACGGACGGATTCGCGGCGGATGAAGGCGCTGGCAGACGCGATCATCGTCTTGGCGACGACCCGCTCATAAGTGCCATAGGCGCCATACTGCCAGCCGTCATAGCTGGTGCCGAACCCGGATTCGGTGCGGCGGGCATCCAGCTGCACGCCGATACGCTGCCCCTGATCGAGGAAGCTGGTCAGGCCCGTCTTGACGCCGATCTGCTGCTGCGCGGTTTTGCCGCCGAACCAGCGCTGCAGCCCGACTGCCTGAACGGTCACCGCCGTCCTGGCGCTGAGCTTCCATTCCGGCCCGACCGCGAGTTGGAGCATATAATCGTCGAAATCATCGTCTTCGTAATGGGTGAACTGGCCGTCCCCATCGACCAGCAGGGCAAGCTTGTCGCTCTGCTTGAAGCGCAGCCCGCCCGAGAAGCTGCCGGTCAGGCCCAGGCCCGAACGCGGCTTGGCGTCTTCGTTCAGCGCAAAGGGCACGCGGTTATTGGGGCTGACCAGCAGGTCGACCTGTTCCGCCGATGTGGCGTTATTGATGTTGGTGTCGGGCGCCAGGCCGAAGTCGAAGCGGAAGTTCCACACTCGCTGGTCGCGGATGATGCCGCGCGTGGAGCGGATCGTGGCGGCGATCTCGGGCGGCAGGCGCTTGTCCTGCGAAGCCAGGCGGAAATGATGATCGGCGGCGCTCTGGTCGCCGTCCATCAGCAGCGCGCGGGCGAGTTCGAGGCGAACCCGCGTCTGCGATGGGTCGATCGCCAGCGCGGCGCGGAACTCGGCGATGGCCTGCTTCACCTGGCCAGTCTCGATCGCGACATAGCCGGTGAGGAAATGGCGCTCCATCTGCCTGCCCGGCACCTGCTCCAGCGCCGCGATCAGCGGCCGGGCGGCATCGAACTCGCGGGCCAGGACCAACTTTTCGGCCGTGGCCAGCAGCTCGTCGCCGGTCAGCCGGGCCGTGCAGAGACCCGCCGCATCGCAGGCAGGCGCGGGGCTCGTGGCGGCTTGCGCCGCCAGGAGCAATGCGGCGAACATTATTTGATGCCGGTAAAGGCGCCGAGAATGTCGATGCGCTGGTCCGGGGTGCCGCCGACGATGCGGAAGCCGCCGCCGACCTCGGCCGCGGCGGGTCCGAAGAAGGCGCCATCGATGCTGGAGCCGGCGATGGTAACATTGTTGCCCGCGCCGAACGACGCCGCCGTGAACTGGCCCAGGAAGCCGCCGCCATTGACCAGGTCGACGCGGCCCGCGCCGGTCGCGGTGAAGGTGGCGCCGGCGCCCAGCACCGTCTGCTTGCTGGTAAAGGCGTCATATTGCGGCGCGAAGGTGGTGCCGGTCAGGTCAAGCGTGAAGCTGCTGGCGCCGAAGTCGACCGTGGTCTTGCTGCGCCCTTCGATCCACTGGAAGTAGGTCGGCGCGTTGTTCACGCTGTCGCGTAGCGGATTATAGACCATGGTTGCGACCATCGCCCCGTTATAGGTGGCGCTGCCGGTGCGCGGCACGGCGTCGATATCGGTTCGCTCGCCATAGGCGAAAGCAGCGCGCTCCAGCGTATTGTTCTGGAGGATGCGGCTGCCGCCACCGGGCAGAATCTCTTCGACGATGGCGGTGTTGTTGCGCACATAGCCCGCGAAGGTGACGTATTTCGTCTCGGTGCCGGGCTTCTGATAAAAGAAGGAGACGTTGTTGTAGATGCCGGTGGGGTCGCCGACTGGCACCATGTCCGTCTGTGCCGGATCGAAGCGGACCGGCTCCTTGCGCGCTCCCGCCTGGAGATACTGGATGCCGCCTGCGGAGAGGCGCGGCACGCCCACCTGCGGCTCGCGCAGGCCGCCGAAATCAGTGCGGTGCAGCGGGTCCTGGAAGCGCAGCGTCTGGTTCACATTGGCGTTCGGCGCGACGATCTTGACCTCGAAGATCGCGTCCCGCGGATTATAGTCGACGGTGATGCCGCTGTTGCGGGCGGTGGAGCCGTCGCCGGCGTAAAGCTGCCCAGTCTGGGCATTCCCGCCCGTCTGGGTTGTGTAGGCATAGCTGTGCACGCCGCCAATCGCCGAATAGGTCTTCTGCACCGTCGGCGCGACGAAGCTGTGACTGTTCGACGGGCTCTGCGGCGCACCGGCGGGCGCGGCGTTGCTGCCCACCGACTGCGGCCCCGCGCCCCCGCACGCGGCGAGAGTGACGATCGGGGCAAGAAGCACGAGTTTACGCATGAGCCGTCCTTCGGAAAGAAGTTCGGCGGCAGGCTTAAGGTCGACTTGGTTAAAACCCCTTAAAACGACGCGAACAAAATCGTCATGGGCGGCTAGCTTGCAGTTTCCATTGGAGCGAGGAACCCGCCAGCCGGCGCGGCGGCGATGCGCGCCCAGAGCGCAGGCAGATCCGGCACGTCGACGTCGAAACGCTCGCGGGCGATGTGCGCCAGCTCGTCCGGTCCCGCGATCTCCCGCTCCTGCTTGCCTTGCGCGTTCACCGTCATGTGCGCCCGGCCGACAATCGCCTCCAGCCGATCGGCGAAATTGCGCTGAAGGATGGCGTTCCGCACGAAGGGCGAACTGGCGTCGGTCTGAAGCCAGACGCAGCGTTCGTCAAGCAGGGCAGGATCATCGACGGCGAGGTTGAAATCCATCGAAGGCGGCGGAATGTCGGGATGATTGCGGAAACGCCACCAGCCTCCGTCCAGCCGCTCGAACGCGAAGCGCCGCCAGCCGTGGCGGATCGGACCTTCCGCGATCGGCACCGGCTCCATAAGCCCCATTGAAGGGTCGGCGACGTAAAGCTGGTCAAGCTCGACAACGGGAACGAGATGGTTGCCGACAGCCGCCTGGCCGGCCGCTTCCCGCATCACCGCGCCGGCCAGGCGCCGCACGCGAAAGCCGACGCCTTCAAGCATCCAGGCGAACAGCCCGTTATACTCGTAACACCAGCCGCCGCGCCGCTGCTCGAGAAATTTGACATAGGCAGCACGCGGATCGCGAGTCACGCGGCGGCCGAGCTGCACGTCGAAATTTTCGTAAGGCAACCCTTCGGCGTGAAGCCGATTGAGCGCCGCCAGCGTCTCGAAATCGGGGCGGGGCCGACCTGAAAACCCGATCCGCGCAAGATAGGCGGCAAGTTGGGTTGGACTGGGAAGCGAAAGGTTGATCATTGCGCGCTTCTTTCTTGGTCTCCGCTGCGCCATGACGAGCAGCAAGCGACGAACTCGGCTTCGCGAGCGACGGCGCTACATTGGAACGCGCCATCAGCCTGTCTCCGCAGGCGAAGGACACTTCTAGCGGGCGTGGTGTTCCCGGTAGCGGCGGGGCGCCACTTCGATGGAACCTTCAAGCTCGGTTGCGGAAGCCGCTGCTGACTGCGATGTAAGCGCAGTGGCGACTGACTATGATTTCCTGATCGTCGGGGCGGGTAGCGCCGGGTGTGTGCTCGCCAACCGGCTCTCGGCGGATCCGAACGCGCGCGTGCTGCTGCTGGAGGCGGGCGGGCGCGACAAGGGGGCGATGTTCCACATGCCCGCCGGCATCGCGCAGATCCTACCGCCGGAAAAGCAGCACAAGGCCAACTGGAATTACTGGACCGAGCCGCAGCGCCATCTGAACGGGCGCCGCCTTTATTGGCCGCGCGGGCGGGCGCTTGGCGGCTCCTCCTCGATCAACGGCATGGTCTATATCCGCGGCCATGCGAGCGACTATGATCGCTGGGCGCAGCTTGGCTGTACCGGCTGGGGCTGGGACGATGTCCTGCCCTATTTCAGGCGCGCCGAACGGTCGGAGCGGGGCGCCTGCGACGTGCATGGCGGCGAGGGGCCGCTCCACACCTCGATCCGCCGCCTCGACAATCCGCTGATCGATGCATTCCTTGAGGCCGCCGAGCAGACGGGCATTTCCCGAACAGACGACTTCAACGGGTTGCAGCTGGAAGGCGCCGGCATCTACGACTCGACAACCAGCAACGGTTGCCGCTGGTCGGCCGCGAAGGCCTATCTCGAACCGGCGCTGAAACGTCCCAATCTCGACGTGTGGACGGACGTGCTAGTCGAACGCGTGGTGTTCGACGGCAAACGGGCCAACGGCGTGGCGCTCAGGCGAAACGGCAAGACTCAGACCGTCGCCGCGCGAGAGGTTATTCTGTGCGGCGGCGCGATCAACTCGCCGCAATTGCTGATGCTGTCGGGCATCGGTCCGGCCGAGCATCTGCGCGATCATGGCATCGCCGTGGTGCACGACAGCCCCGACGTGGGCGGCAATCTGCAGGACCATCTCGATGTGATCCTGCAATGGCGCTGCACGCAGCAGGTGTCGCTGAACGCCAATGCGCGGCTGGTCGCCCAGATCGCGACCTTCGCGCAGTGGCTGTTCCGCAAGACGGGGCAAGGCAGCTACATCCCGACGCCGGCTGGCGCGTTCTTCTCGACCCGGACTGGCCTGGTCGCGCCCGACATCCAGATCCACTTCGTCGCCGCACTGGTGCCGCCGCACGGCCGCGGCGGCATGGAGCGGGAGCATGGCTTTCAAATGCATGTCTGCCAGCTTCGCCCCGAGAGCCGCGGCACCATCCGGCTGAAGGCACCCGAGCCGACCGCGCATCCGGCGATCGATCCCGACTATCTCTCCGCACCGGCCGATCTCGACACGTTGCTCGCGGCGATCGAGGTGACGAGGCGCATCGCCCAGGCGCCCGCCTTTGATGCCTATCGCGGACCGGAAGTGTGGCCAGGCGATCAGGTCCGCGACCGCGAGACAATGGTTTCGGCGGTCCGGGACTGGGCCGAGACCATCTATCACCCGGTCGGCACCTGCCGGATGGGCAGCGATCCGACGAGCGTGCTCGATCCCGAGCTGAAGGTACGCGGCGTCGAAGCGCTACGCGTCGTCGATGCTAGCGTGATGCCGGCGCTGATCACCGGCAACACAAACGCGCCCACCATGATGATCGCGGAAAAGGCGAGCGACATGATCCTGGCCGCGAAAAAATGATGCGCACGGCCGAGCCCGCCCGCCGGCGGCCCTGGTGGACACAGCTTTATGTGCAGGTGCTGGTCGCGATCGTCGCGGGCGCACTGGTCGGGCATTATTGGCCGCAGACCGGCGTCGCGCTGAAGCCGCTCGGCGATACCTTCATCAAGATCGTTAAGATGATCATCGCGCCGGTCATCTTCCTGACCATCGCGACCGGCATCGGGCGGATGCGGAGTCTCGGCACCGTCGGCTCCGTCGCGGCCAAGGCGTTCACTTACTTCATCGTTGTTTCCAGCTTCGCGCTGGTGTGGGGCCTGGTCGTCGCCAATGTCGTGCGGCCGGGCGCGGGCATGGCGGTCGATCCGGCGACGCTTAATGCCGGCGCCGTGTCCGGCTATGCCGCCAAGTCGCACGAGCTGACGCTGACCGGCTTCCTGCTCGACATCGTGCCCGAAACGTTCGTCGGCGCCTTCACCGGCGGCAACATCCTGCAGGTGCTGTTCGTGGCGATCCCGTTCGGCATTTCACTGGCGCTGATCGGCGCGCGGGCCGCGCCGGTGATGACCCTGCTCGACGCGCTGACCGACGCCTTCTTCACGCTCGTCTCGATCTTCATGCGAGCGGCGCCGATAGGAGCATTCGGCGCCTTCGCCTTCACCATCGGCCAATATGGCATCCGATCGGTGGTGAACCTGATCGCGCTGGTCGCGACCTTCTACACCACCTCGCTCGCCTTCGTGCTGATCGTGCTGGGCGGCATCGCGCTTGCCGCCGGCTTCTCGATCCTACGGCTGATCGCCTACCTGAAGGAAGAGCTGTTGCTGGTGTTCGGCACCTCCTCATCGGAAGCCGCGCTGCCGAGCCTGATGGAGAAGATGGAGCGCGCCGGCGTCGATGACAGCGTGGTCGGCATCGTCGTACCGACCGGCTACAGCTTCAACCTCGACGGCACCAACATCTACATGTCGCTGGCCAGTCTGTTCATCGCCCAGGCGCTCGGCATCGAACTGAGTCTGGGCGAGCAGCTCCTGCTGCTGGGCGTAGCGGTAATCAGCTCCAAGGGTGCTGCGGGCGTGACCGGCGCCGGCTTCATCACCCTGGCCGCAACTCTCTCGGTCGTGCCGAGCGTGCCGGTCGCCGGCATGGCGCTGATCCTTGGTGTCGACCGCTTCATGTCCGAATGCCGGGCGCTCACCAACTTCATCGGCAATGCGGTCGCCACCATCGTCGTCGCCAAGTGGCAGCGAGCGCTGAACACGGAGCGGCTTGCAGCGGCGCTGAGCGGAACGCCCGTGGCGCCGGTCGAGCATGCCCTTCCGGCGGCAGGCCCCGGATCGGCCGAGATCGTCAGGTTCGACTAGGCCCCGGTTGATCGTTCAGGTTGCCGCGTTACTAAGCTCTCCTGCCGATGACTGCTCCCAAGATCCTGCTGGTGGAAGACGATCCTGCGCTCCGCGCGCTGATGGTCCGCGCGCTCAAGGAAAACGGCTTTGCCGTGCAGGCGGCGGCCGCGGCGCCCGAAATGTGGGGGGCGCTGGAGCAGGGACCGGCCGATCTCGTGCTGCTGGACATCATGCTGCCCGGCACCAATGGCCTCGATCTTTGCCGACAGCTGCGCCAGCGCACCGATGCGCCGATCATTTTCGTGTCGGCCAAGGGCAGCGAGACCGACCGGGTGATCGGACTGGAGCTTGGCGCCGACGACTTCATTCCCAAGCCCTTCGGCACGCGCGAGCTTGTCGCCCGGGTGCGCGCCGTGCTGCGCCGTCCGCCACTCTCCGAAGCGCAGCGCAAGGACAGTCAGGGCGAGCTCGGCTTCGATGGCTGGACGATGAGCCTGCCCCGTCGCCAGCTCCGCTCCCCCACCGGCGCGATCGTCGAGCTGACCGGCGCCGAGTTCGACCTGCTCGTGACGCTTTGCGACAATGCCCAGCGAGTGATCGCGCGCGAACGCCTGATCGAACTCTCCCGCGCGCGGCTGGGCGACAGCTCCGATCGCAGCGTCGACGTGCTGGTCAGCCGGCTAAGGCGCAAGCTGTCCGGTTCCGGCAAGGAAGCGCCGATCCTCACCGTGCGCGGCGTCGGCTATATGCTGAACGTGCCCGTCGAGCGGCGATGAGCCTGCTCCGGCCTTCCGTCGGCCTGATCGGCAGGCTGATCGCCATTCTGCTGCTGACCGTCACGATCGAGTTCGGCATCTCCACCTTACTCTATGAGCGGGCAAGCCAGTTCTCGGTGCGCGAGGACGAGGCGCGCCGCTTGGCCGAGCATCTGATCATCTGCCGCCGGCTGGTGGTCGAGCGGCCGCCGGAGCAGCGGCCCGCCATGGCCGCTGAACTCACCACCGACCGCTATCTGGTACGCTGGAAACCGCAGGAGCCGAGCGTACCGAGGATCGCGCCGGCGGTCGATGGGATGCGCAAGCAGGTGATCGCCTGGGAGCCGTCGCTGCGCGAGAATGACGTGCGCATGTGGCTCGTCTCGCCGGGCCGCAAGTCCGTCGTGGCGGGTCTGATGCGACTGAACGACGGGTCCTGGCTTTACTTTCAGACCCTTCATCCACTCGACGGATTGAACCTCGCGGCCGAGCGCATTCTGCTCGCGCTGATCCCCGCGCTTGGCCTGGTGCTGCTGGCGGGGCTGCTGATGCGCGTCGTCCTGAAGCCGCTGAGACGGTTGGCGCTCGCCGCCGATCGGGTCGGGCATGGTCTCGAAGAACATGTCCCCGAGCAGGGACCGAACGAAGTCGTGACGGTGATCCGCGCCTTCAACAACATGCAGGAGCGCATCCACCAGTTGATCGAGAACCGCACCCAGGCGCTGGCGGCGGTCGGCCATGATTTCCGCACGCCGCTCGCCCGGCTGCGGCTGCGCGCCGAGAGCGTGGAGGACGGCGAGGCGCGGCGGGCGATCGAGCAGGACATCAGCGAGATGGAAGCGATGGTTGAGTCGCTGCTCGCCTATCTGGGCGGCGACAGCGATCCGGAGGCGGCTGCCTCGACCGACATTGCGGTGCTGTGCGCGACCCTGGCCGACGACGCAGCCGATCGCGGGTTCGACGTGCGCTACGAAGGTCCCCACCATCTGGAACTCGCCGTCAGGCCGCTGGGCCTGAAGCGGGCCATCTCCAACCTGATGGACAATGCGGTGCACCATGGCACCAGCGCCGTCGTGCGGGTCGAGGAGCGCACCGAAGAGGTCGAGATCATTGTCGAGGATAATGGTCCCGGATTGCCTGAAGACCAGCTGCAGGAAGTGCTGAAACCGTTTGTGCGCCTCGACACGGCCCGGCCTCGGGACACCGTCGGCTTCGGCCTCGGTCTGCCGATCGTCGCTCGGGCGGTTGAGGCGGAAGGTGGCACCTTCACTCTGGCGAATCGGCGCGAGGGCGGCCTCTCCGCGCGCATTTTGCTGCATCGCACCTAGCAACATTTCCTTACAAACCAGCCGAACGGCGGCAAAACTCGCGCTGTATCTGCACCGCTCCACCAGTGAAGGAGCTTGCAGCTGTGAACGAGCTGATCGGACGCGTTCTCGACTTCCAGCGGGAAGTTTTTCCAATCCGCTCAGATCTTTACGAGCGCCTCGCCACCAAGGGCCAGAGCCCCAAGGCGCTGATGATCTCCTGCGCCGATTCGCGCGTGGTGCCTGAAGAAATCATGCGGGCGCAGCCGGGCGACCTGTTCGTCTGCCGCAACGCCGGCAACATCGTGCCCCCTTATTCTCAGGCCAATGGCGGCGTGACCTCGACGGTCGAGTTCGCGGTCGAGGCGCTGGGCGTGCGCGATATCATCGTGTGCGGCCATTCCGATTGCGGCGCGATGAAGGGGCTGATGAACCCCGAGATCACGGCCAAGATGCCGAACGTCGCGGCGTGGTTGCGGCACAGCGCCGCGGCACGCCAGGTCGTCGAAGCCAATTATCCGGACCTCTCGCCCGAAGAGAAGCCGCGCGCGGCCGCGCTGGAGAATGTAGTGGTCCAGCTGACGCACCTGCGTACCCATCCCTCCGTCGCGGCCTGCATCGCGCGTGGCAAGCTGACGCTGCACGGCTGGTATTTCGACATTCAGCAGGGCGGTGTGCTGGCGCTGGACGGGCAGACCGGCCGCTTCCGCCGCATCGAACATGATCAGCCGATCCCGGTCGCGCTCGCGGCAGCCCCGCGGCGCGCGGCGGACATCGACGCGCCGGTCTATGCGGAGGCGGCCGAGTGACCGCCGCTATTCTCACGCCGGGCGTTTCGCGTCCGACCCTTGCATCGGCGCCGCGGGATTTCGCGGCATCGGTCGTCGTTTTCCTGGTTGCCATGCCGCTCTGCATGGGCATCGCCATTGCTTCGGGCGTGCCCCCGGAAAAGGGCCTGATCACCGGCATCATAGGCGGCATCGTGGTTGGTGCCCTGGCCGGCTCCCCGCTTCAGGTCAGCGGCCCGGCCGCGGGCCTTGCGGTCATCGTTTTTGAAATGGTGCGGGATCTGGGCCTGAGCGCGCTCGGTCCGATCCTGATCCTCGCCGGAGCGATCCAACTGATTGCCGGCGCGATGAAGCTTGGCGGCTGGTTCCGCGCCATTTCGCCGGCCGTGGTGCATGGCATGCTGGCCGGCATCGGCGTGCTGATCGTGGTCGGCCAATTCCACGTGCTGTTCGACCAGAAGCCCCTGCCCAGCGGCCTTGCCAACCTGTTCGCCATGCCGGGCCGGCTGGTCGGCCTGTCTCCGGATTCAAGCCTCGGCGCCACGGAGCTGGCTTTCGGCATCGGCCTGACCACCATCGCCGGCATGCTGCTCTGGGACAAGTTCAAGCCGCAGCCGCTGAAGCTTCTCCCCGGTGCGCTGACCGGCGTGCTTCTCGGCACCCTTGTCGCCTTCGCTTTCGGCCTGCCGGTCGCGCGCGTCGACGTGCCGGAGAATATCGTCAGCGCCATCGCCCCGCCCGCCGACCTGCTCGGCAGCTGGGCCAACCCCGCCATCCTGGTCGCGGCCGTGGCCATCGCTTTCATCGCCAGCGCCGAGACGCTGCTGTCGGCGGCCGCCGTCGACAAGATGCACAATGGCGTCCGCACCGACTATAACAAGGAATTGCGCGCGCAGGGCGTGGGCAACCTGCTGTGCGGTGCCGCCGGAGCCCTGCCAATGACCGGCGTGATCGTCCGCAGCTCCGCCAACGTGCAGGCCGGTGCGGCGACGCGCCTTTCGACCATCCTGCACGGCACCTGGATCCTCGGCTTTGTTGCCTTGCTACCCTGGATCCTGCGCGAGATCCCAATGGCTTCGCTCGCGGCAGTGCTGGTCGTGACGGGTTGGCGGCTGGTCCATGTCGGCCACGTCCGCAACCTGCTGCAGAGCTATGGTGTGCTGCCTGCCTTGATCTGGGGAGCGACCCTCGTTACGGTCGTGGCCGTCGACCTGCTAACCGGCGTGCTGGTCGGCATCGCGCTATCGATGCTGGAGGTTGTGCCCTATCTCCGCCGCCTCAAGCTGCGGGTGGAGCAAGCGCACGACGGCGAGGCCCATGCCATCCGTCTGCGCGGCGTGGCGAGCTTTCTGACCCTGCCGAAGCTCTCGGCCGTGCTGGAGGACTCGCCGCCTTCGAAGCCGGTCGAGATCGACGTCAGCGAACTCGAGGCGATCGACCACACCTCGGCCGAGATGGTCCGCGACTGGCTCCGCCGGCGCAAGGGCGCCGGTGCTCCGGTGTCGATCAAGGGCGCCGACCCGCGCCTCCCCGCGCTCACGGCCTAGGACCCCATCCCGAGGCCGGAGCCGGTCCGGCCCGGTCCCAGGGGGGCCGCGCCGGATCGTGTCTCAGATCACTCCGACAGCACCAGATCGGGGCGTGCCCGGAACGCCATCTTCAGCGCTTCCGGCAAGGTCCGCACGCCCAAGCGGTCGAACATCGTCGCGCGGTGCATTTCCACTGTTCGAACGCTCAGATCGAGCGCGATCGCCACTTCCTTGTTAGACTTGCCATCCGCCAGCAGGCCCAGCACGTCGCGTTCGCGGGGGGTAAGCGCCGACAGCCGGCGTTCCGCCTCGCTCCGTTCCCGCTCAAAATGCACGTCCTTGCCCAGTGCTTCGAAGCCGCGGTTAAGCGCTTCGATCAATACTCCGTCCTCGAATGGCTTCTCCAGAAAGTCTACCGCGCCCAGCTTCATCGCACGGACGGCCGTGGCGATGTCGCCATGGCCAGTCATCACGATGATAGGCAAGCGAAAGCGTCGCCGCGCCAGTTCCCCGATCACCTCCAGCCCATCGACATCGGGCATTCGCACATCGATCAGCGCACAGCCGGGCGCCAGATTGTCGGATTCGGCGAGGAAATCGCGGCCGTTCAGGAAGGGGCGGGGCAGAAAACCCGCCGTCTTCAAGAAGAAGCCCAAGGAACGCCGGACATCGCTTTCATCGTCCACCACATAGACGATCCGGTCTGGCGGCAGGTCTTCCGCCTTGTAGCCGATCGCTGATGGTGTGTCGTCCATTCAGATCCTTCTTCCCAGCGCCGCCTCGGCCGTGGCGCTTTCGAACTCCGCCAAGTCGATGGGCTTGTCGAGCCGCAGCCCGGCCTGCCCGTGATGGACCCAGCGGACCGTGGCCGTGAGAGTTCGCATGGATCCGCAACCGACCCGGATCTTGCGCCCGGGCAGCAGCCCCCGGGGGGGGGGGAGTTCATCAACATTCCATTGCGAGAGACGTTCCGGAGGATACCGTCGCAAGTTGCTCCATTTTGCTCGGTTGTCGTGTGCCGAGCGATTGAGAAGCGCGGGTTGCACGGGACGGTCCGTCAAAAAACCATCGGGCGCGGTTCGCGCTCATCCGACATCCGTTTCCGGGGTGAGGGCCTATCGGTCGGCGCCGCTTCACGCGCTGGTTGAAGGCCACTCCCCGGCCACTCTACATTCGGCGGGGCGACCGTGGAGGAAGCCTTCCAGCACATGGCGGGGAGGGAGATTATCTATGGCGCTAACTCATCCGCTTGGTTCAAGAGCTGGCTGGGGACTCGTGACCGGACGCGATCGGCAAGGTGAAGCGGATGGTCGTTCCCTGCCCGGCCTTGCTGTCGTTCCAGATCGTGCCGCCATGCGCCTCGATGATCATGCGGCTGATCGACAGGCCTATGCCCATTCCGTCTTTGCGCGTCGTGAAGAAGGGGTCGAACATCCGCTCGGCGGCTTCGGCGGGGATGCCGCGGCCAGTGTCGCATATAGCGACCTCGCAATAGCCGGGCTTCTCCTGGCCGATGCTGATCCGGATCTCGCGCCTGGGCTGGTCCTTGAGCGCCTCGACCGCGTTGCGCAGCAGATTGACCACCACCTGCTGGATCTGGACCCGGTCTACCATGACGGTGCACCTCGCGTTTGCAGACAGACGGTGAGTGACGCCCCGCATCGGCGCGTCGATCAGGGCCAGGCGGCAGGCTTCCTCCACCAGCTCTGCCAGATCCTCGGCCTGGCACTCGACCGTGCCGCGCTGGACGAATTCGCGCATGCGGCGGACGATGTCTCCGGCGCGCACAATGCCGCGATCGGCGTCCTCCATCGCTTCCGCAATCGCGTCCCGATTGTCGCCTGCAAGCGTCGGAAGGAGCTGTTTGCATCCCCGCACATAATGGGCGACAGCGGTCAGCGGCTGGTTCAAGTCATGCGCAATGACGGACGCCATGGCGCCCATCGCACTCAGCCGCGACACATGCGACAGCTCTGCTTGAGCGCGCCGGCTCGCTTCGTCGGCCAGGCGGTGCTCGTGCACGTCTTCGAGCGTGCCGTACCAGCTCGCCGCCCCGGCCACCACGTCGGTCCGTTTCGTTGTCCTTGCCCGGCACCAGCGGTAATCGCCGCCTGCGAAACGGAGCCGATAATCGATCTCCAGCCGGTCGCCGGAGCGCACCGCGCGCTGCCAGGTTGCATCTACTTCAGGGGCGTCGTCAGGATGTACGAAGCCGACCCAGCCCTCGCCGAGTCCCGCTTCCACGGGCGTTCCCGTCCATTCGGTCCAGCGCTGACCGATCGTGAGCAGGCTGCCGTCCTCGTCAGCGATCCAGGGAATGAAGCTGCCCAGCTCGACCACATACCGGTAAAGTTCTTCGCTTCTCCGCAGTTGTTCCTGCGCAGTCTCCAATTCCCTCATCGCCCGCCGCTCGGCCGTCACGTCGCGGGCAAAGCCGAGCAGGAGCATGTCGCCGTCATCGGCCTCTGTCCTGACCACGCCGAGTTCGACCGGAAACTCGCTCCCGTCGGCGCGGCAGGCGGTTACGTCCACACGCGACACGAACTCACCTTCGCCGGGTTCCTGCGCCAGCTGAACGAGCCTGGCCGTCGCTAACTTTCGGTGACGGGCGGGGATGATAAGATCGGCGAAGTTTCTTCCCATCGCCTCCTTGTCTGTCCAGCCGAAGATGGTGGTGGCCCAGCGATTCCAGCCTCGGACCGTGCCAGCCCGATCGACCACGACGACGCCGTCCAGCGACGTCTGGAGAATGGCGTTCAGGCTTGCCCAAAAAGGCAGCTTGGCTCTCCTCTGCTGAGTTCAGGCCTGGCCGGTCGCGTCCTGCTTTTCGCGCGCCGCCTTGTCGCCAAGATCGTGCGGGCCTCCGGCCGGCATGCCGCTGACCGGCTCCGATACGTTCAAGTCGCTGCTCTGGGCGCCGGCGCCCACCGAGTTGAGTTCCTCATTTTCCTGCTGCTCGCGCGTGCGGTCCATCTCCGGTCCTCCTTGCCGGCACTCACGTCCGGGAGGGCAGATGGTTCCGGCCTTTAGCGTGCGCGGCGCTTCCAGCGGGTCCAGAGGAACCAGGCGACGAATGCCACGCCCGCCAGCACGATGATCGCGTCGAAACGGTGGAACCAGGCCTTCACTCGTGGATCGTTGTTCCATGCCTCGCCCAGCACCATGCCGATCCAGGCAAGGCCGAAGCAGAACGGCCAGGAGCCGATGAAAGTGTAGATGTGGAACTGCGGCAGCGGCATGCGCGCGATGCCGGCGGGAAAGGCGATGAAGGAGCGCACGATCGGCAGCATGCGCGCGATCAGCACCGCCGCGCTGCCGAACCGGGCGAAGAAGCGCTCCGCCAACTCAAGGTCATAGGTGTCGAGCAGGACATATTTGCCCCATTTGACGATTGCCGCCCGGCCGCCGCGCTTGCCGAGCTCATAGGCCGGGATGGAGCCGACATTGCAGCCGAACGCACCCGCGGTGGCGACCCAGTAGAGGTTCATCTCGCCGGTCGAGACCAGATAGCCGCCGAACGGCATGATGATCTCGGACGGAAGCGGAATGCAGGCGCTCTCGATCGCCATCAGGATGACGATCCCCCAATAGCCCCCCCAGCTGATCACCGCGATGATGTAATAGGCCAGAAAGGCGATGATCGCCTCGATCATGTGCGAGATGGCTTCCATGGCGCGGGCCCCTAGCGGCTTTGTTCAGCGCTGTCAGGGTTTGACGCTGCCGCGCCCCTCTGAAACATTCGCGGCCGGAAAAGGGGGAGCGGTCATGCGGACCATCATGCTTGCGATGCTGCTGGCGGCGGGCAGCGCATCGGCTCAGGATGCGCCGACGAAAGCGACGCGCGAGGCGAATGCGACGCTCGCCCGGCAGCTCGACTTTGCCGACCGGCAGGATTTCGACTTTGCCGAGCGCGGTTTCATTGCCAGCTTCGCCGACCCGGTGATCCGCGATGGGAAAGGCGCAGTGGTGCGCGACCTCCGGTCGATCGAGTTCCTCAAGGGCGAAGCGCCGGATACGGTCAATCCCAGCCTGTGGCGCAATGCGCAGCTGACTGCACGGCACGGCCTGTTCAAGGTTTCGAATGACATCTGGCAGGTGCGCGGGCTCGACCTGTCGAACCTGACCGTGATCCGCGGTCGGTCCGGCTGGATTATCGTCGATCCACTGACCACGGCGGAGATCGCCCGTGCCGCCATGGCGCTGGTGACGAAGCATCTCGGCGCGCGGCCGGTCAGCGCCGTCATCTACACGCACAGCCATGTCGATCATTTCGGCGGCGTGCGCGGCGTGGTCGACGAAGCGGACATGAGGGCCGGCAAGGTCGCCATCTATGCGCCCGCGGGCTTCCTGGAGCATGCTCTCAGCGAGAACGTGATCGCCGGCCCCGCAATGAGCACCCGCGCCCGTTACATGTTCGGCAACAATCTCGCGACCGGTCCCGCGGGGCATATCGGCACCGGCATCGGCGCGCGCCAGGCCGGCGGCGCCATCACGCTGATCCCGCCAACGCGCGAGATCGCGAGCGACGAGACACTGGAAATCGACGGCGTCCGCTTCGAGTTCCAGCTGACGCCCGGCACCGAGGCCCCGGCGGAGATGAACTTCTACCTGCCCGAGCTCAAGGCCTTGTGCATGGCAGAGAATCTCAACGGCGCGCTCCACAATGTGCTGACGCCGCGCGGCGCTTTGGTCCGCGACGCGAAAGCCTGGGCGGAGTATCTGAGCGAGGCGCGGCGGCGGTTCGGGGGCCGGGCGGAAGTGGTGTTCACGCCGCATTTCTGGCCGCGCTGGGGCAGCGCCACCATCACGGACGCCATGGAGCGGCATCGCGACGCCTATAAGTTCATCCACGATCAGACCGTGCGGCTGATGAACAAGGGTCATAACGGCGTCGAGATTGGCAACATGCTGGAACTGCCGCCGGAGCTCGGCCGCGCCTGGTTCAACCGAGGCCATTACGGCACGGTCAGCTTCAACGCGCGCGCCGTCTACCAACGCTATATGGGCCATTATGACGGCAATCCGGTGAGTCTGGACCCGCTGCCCGCGCCTGACCTCGCCAAGCGCTATGTGGCGGCGCTGGGCGGGTCGCAGCGGGTGCTGCAGCTTGGGCGCGAGGCCAATGCCGCCGGCGATCACCGATGGGCTGCGGAGCTGCTCGGCCGCCTTGTCATGGCCGAGCCCACCTCCGAGGCGCGCGCCGCTCTGGCTTCTGCGCTGGAACAGCTCGGCTACCGGGCGGAGAGCGCCCCATGGCGGAATATCTACCTTTCGGGCGCACAGGACCTCCGCGGACGTCCGCACGCCAAGGAGGCGGAGCGCGGAGCATCGGAGCTCGCGCGCGGCATGCCGCTCTCGTCGCTGCTGGACGTGCTGGCGGTGCGGCTCGATCCTGCCAAGGCGCAGGGCGTCACTCTGGCGGTGGCCTTCGCCGATCCGACCACGGGAGAGCGCCGCCTCGTTCGGGTGGCGCGATCGGTGCTCACCCATGAGCGGAGCGACGCCGCGGCCGCAGCCACGCTGACCGGTTCGGTGCCGACCATCCTCGCCCTTCTCACCCGCGCCCGCACGCCGATGGAGCTGGTCGGCTCTGGAGCGCTGAAGATCGACGGCGACAGCGCAGCGCTGCAACGCTTCGCCGGCCTGTTCGAAGCACCGCCCGAGACCTTCCCGCTGGTGCTGCCGCGGCCGCAATAGCGGCAATGTTGTGCCGTTCAGAAAAACTGCGGCGACGCCGGGAGCGCGGCCGCTAGTCTGAAGACCGATGAGCGGTGCACCGGATCACGGCATCAGTTTCGGGGAGGCTCTGCGCGTGTGGACGCGCATTGCCTTGCTCAGCTTCGGCGGCCCCGCCGGCCAGATCGCCTTGATGCACCGCGTGCTCGTCGAGGAGAAGCGCTGGATCGGCGAGGAGCGCTTTCTGCACGCGCTGAACTTCTGCATGCTGCTGCCCGGGCCAGAGGCGCAGCAGCTGGCAATCTATATCGGATGGCTCCTGCATCGGGTGAAAGGCGGCATCGTTGCCGGTACCCTCTTCGTGCTGCCGGGAGCGTTGGCGGTGCTGACGCTCAGCTCGGTCTATGTCCTTTATGCAGGCGTAGGGCCAGTCGCAGCCCTGTTCTTCGGCCTGAAAGCGGCCGTGGTCGCGATCGTCTTTCAGGCAGTGGTGCGGATCGGCAAGCGCGCCTTGCGGAGCCGTGCCCAGCAGGCGCTTGCAGCCGCGGCGTTCCTGGCGCTGTTCGTCTTCGGCCTGCCCTTCCCGCTCGTCGTGCTGGCGGCGGGCTTGATCGGCTTTTTCGCAGGACGCTCCGGCAGCCTAGCTTTCGCTGCGGGCGGGCATGGCAGCGCGGGACCGGGCCTGCCGGATCACGAAAGCGCACTTGGGACCGAACTGCCCGCCCATGCGCACGGGCACCGCACCTTGGGCGTCGCCGCGCTGCTGTTGGCGCTGTGGCTGGCACCGGTCGCACTGCTGGCCGTCGCCGCACCGCGAGTGTTCGGCGACATTGCCATCTTCTTCTCGCAAATGGCGGTGGTGACGTTCGGCGGCGCCTATGCGGTGCTCGCCTATGTTGCGCAGGCGGCGGTCGATCAGTTCGGCTGGCTGCGGCCGAACGAGATGCTGGACGGACTGGGGCTCGCAGAGACGACGCCCGGACCGCTTATCATCGTCACGCAATTTGTCGGCTTTCTCGCCGCCTATCGCAATGCCGGGCTCCTGGATCCCTTGCTCGCTGGGACGCTCGGCGCATTGCTGACCACTTGGGTGACGTTCCTGCCCTGCTTCGTCTGGATCTTCGCCGGCGCGCCCTATGTCGAGCGGCTGCGCGCCAACCGCGCCCTCGCCTCCGCTCTGTCGGCGATCACCGCGGCCGTTGTCGGCGTCGTGCTGAACCTCGCCCTCTGGTTCGTGCTCCATTACTGGTTCGGAAGGCTGATGCCTGGTCCATTCGCATTGGAACTGCCCGACTGGCGCAGCCTCGACTGGCGCGCAGCGGCGTTGTCCATCGCAGCGCTGATAGCCGCCTTCAGGCTGAACGTCGGGGTCTTGCCGCTGCTTGGTTTGTGCGGAAGCGCGGGAGTCCTGCTTTCGATGGCGAGCTAGCGCAGAACGCAACTTCCTCCTCGTCATTCCCGCGAAAGCGGGAACCCAGAGTCGCGCACGAGAAGGAAGAAGAAGATGGATCCCCGCTTTCGCGGGGATGACGACGGGAACTCAGCCAGCAGGCACTTTACGCCGCGTGCTGCGCGATCCAGTCCTCGACCACGGGCGCAATGCGGTCGCGCCATTTGCTGCCGTTGAAAATGCCGTAATGGCCGACGCCTTCCGCCAGCAGATACTTCTTCTCGGCCTTTGGCAGCTTGGTGGCGAGCTTCAGCGCCGCCTTGGTCTGGCCGATACCGGAAATATCGTCGCGCTCGCCCTCGATGGCGAGCAGGCCGATATCGGTGATGGCGGCCGGGTCGACGCGCACGCCGCGATGCACCCACTCGCCCTTGGGCAGGGCGTGGCGTTGGAACACCAGATCGATCGTCTGCAGGTAGAACTCGGCCGTCATGTCGCAGACCGAACGATATTCGTCGTAGAACTCCTTGGTGCGGTCCGCGCTCTCGCCATCGCCCTGGACCAGATGCTTGAACATCTCCCAATGGCTCATCAGGTGATCGCCCAGGTTCATCGACATGAAACCTGCGAGCTGCAGGAAACCCGGGTAAACCTTTCGCCCTGCCCCCGGATAGCTGAACGGGACCGTCGCGATTACATTCTGCTGGAACCACGCGTGCGGCCGCTGAGTGGCGAGCGTGTTCACTGCCGTCGGCGCCTCGCGCGTGTCCACGGGCCCGCCCATCATCGTCAGCGTCCTCGGCCGGCACGGATGCTTGCCCGCCGACATCAGGCAGGCCGCGACATAGCAGGGAACGGAGGGTTGGCAGACGGCAAGCATGTGCGCGCCCGGCCCGATCGCTTCCAGGAACTCGATCAGATAATCGACATAGTCGTCCAGGTCGAAGCTGCCCTCTTCTAACGGTACCAGCTTCGCGTCGCGCCAATCGGTGATGTAGACGTCATGCCGCGGCAGCATTCGTTCCACGGTGCCGCGCAGCAGGGTCGCATAATGGCCGGACATGGGCGCGACGATCAGCAGCTTCTGCCCGCCCTCGACCCCTTCGCGGCGGAAGCGCTTCAACTGACCGAACGGCTTGCGAAGGACGATCTCCTCCTCGACCAGCACCTTGCGGCCCTCGACCGTCGTCGAGGTCAGGCCGAACTCCGGCTTGCCACGCGGCGCAGCCGCATGCGCGAACACCTCGAGCGCCGACGCGATCAGCGGTCCGCCACCGAAATAGGCCATGGGATTAGCGGGGTTGTTGAGAAATCCGGCGCTGGCATTCGCAAAAGCGCTCGCCCCGGCCAGCCAAGATTTTTGAAGTTCGTACGCGTCGTATAGCATCGGCGTTCCTATATAGCGCCCACCCCTGAACGCTTGGGGCTGGGTTTGGCTCAATCGGTTTCGTTACGCAACGGCCATGACAGCGTTGGCGGAAGGGCGCGGCCCAGGTTGAGACACGCGGTGCCCCCTGCTAACCGGCGCTGCCATGGCTGAGACCAAGACCGCCGAACCGATCAGCCGCAAGCTCGGCCATCTTGCCACCGTATGGCGCTTTGCCCTCCGCTATCCGGGTCAGATCGCTGCGGCGCTGACAGCGCTCGTCATCTCGTCGGGGGCAACGATAGCGATTCCCTATGGCTTCAAGCGCGTGATCGACCGCGGCTTTGCGTCAGACGGCGATCCTGCGGCGGTTTCCGCGTCTTTTTACTATCTGCTGATGATCGTCGGCGTCCTCGCAGTAGCGACCGCCTTTCGCTTCTATTTCGTCTCCTGGATCGGCGAACGGGTGGTCGGAGATATTCGCCGCGCGGTACACGCGAACCTCGTCCGCCTGGCGCCCCGCTTCTTCGAAGAGAACCGCCCGTCCGAGATCGCGTCGCGCATGACCAGCGACACCGCTGTCATCGAACAGATCGTCGGCACGACGGTCTCGGTGGCGCTGCGCAACACCTTCACTGGCATCGGCGGCATCATTTACCTCTTCATCCTGTCGCCAAAGCTTGCCGGGTTCCTGATGATCGGCATCCCGATGGTGGTGGTGCCGATCGTCGTGCTGGGCCGCCGGGTGAAGCAATTCTCCCGCGCCAGCCAGGACCGCATTGCCGATGTCGGGGCCATGGTTTCCGAGACGCTCGGCGCGATGAAAATCGTCCAGGCCTTCGGCCAGGAAGAGCGGGAGAAGAGCCGCTTCGCCGCAGCCGTTGAGGCGACGTTCGGCACCGCCAAGCGCCGCATCTTCATTCGTGCGATCATGACCGCGATCGTGATCGCGCTGATCTTCGGGTCGATTACGCTGGTGCTCAAGGAAGGCGTCACGGACGTCGCCGCAGGCCGGATCAGCGGCGGTTCGATTGCCGCCTTCGTGCTGACCGGGGGCCTAGTCGCCGGAGCGTTCGGGGCGCTGACCGAGGTCTATGGCGACCTGCTGCGGGGCGCGGGCGCGGCGGGCCGTCTCGCCGAACTGCTGGCCGAACAGCCCGAGATCACCGCGCCCGCGAAGCCGTTGCAGCTGCCGACCCCGCCGCAGGGCCGGCTCTCGTTCGAAAATGTGACTTTCCGCTACCCGACACGGCCGGACGCAAGCGCACTGCACGATTTCTCGCTGGACGTGCGGCCGGGCGAGACGGTGGCGGTGGTGGGGCCTTCGGGTGCGGGCAAGTCGACCCTGCTCCAGCTCGCCCAGCGCTTCTACGACCCGCAAATGGGCACCGTCCGCATCGACGGCGTCGATCTGCGCAAGGCGGACCCCGCCGAAGTGCGCGCGCGCCTGGCCATGGTGCCGCAGGAAACGGTGATCTTCGCTGCCTCCGCGCGTGACAATCTCCGCTATGGGCGGTGGGAAGCGACCGACGAAGAGCTATGGGCCGCGGCCGAAGCGGCCAATGCCGCCGCTTTTCTGAAGGCGCTGCCGAACGGCCTCGACACCTTTATGGGCGAAGGCGGCGCACGTCTGTCTGGCGGGCAGCGGCAGCGGCTTGCGATTGCCCGCGCGATCCTGCGCGATGCGCCGATCCTGCTGCTGGACGAGGCGACGAGCGCGCTCGACGCCGAGTCCGAGCGGCTGGTCCAGGATGCGCTGGAGCGCCTGATGGTCGATCGCACGACGATCGTCATCGCCCACCGACTCGCCACCGTGCGCGCCGCCGATCGCATCATCGTCATGGATGAGGGGCGGATAGCAGAGCAGGGCAATCACGAGAGCCTGAGCGCGGCGGGTGGCCTCTATGCACGGCTGGCCCGCCTTCAGTTCGAAGGACTTGCCGCCTAGAATCTTAGCCAAGGCTGGAAACGAGTCTCCGCCTGCATCGTTACACCCCCGCGCGCTTTGCGCTTCGGGCACGGGGCTTTGAAGCGCACGGGGCTGTAAGGCCCGTGCGCAACGGAGGAGACGATGATGAAGACGATTCTTTTGAGCACTGCGCTGATGATCAGCGGCGTTGCCTATGCGCAGGCCGATCCGCGCGACGCCGGCCAGCCGGTCGGATCGGGCAATGTGATGCAGCCCGGATCGTCCATGGGCGACCGCGACTCCCTGCCGCAGGGAACCACCACGGGCACCACGACAACGACGACCACGGACATGTCGACCGGCTCGACGATGAGCACCGACACGACCGCCACCACCGGCGCGACCACCATGGGCACCACCGGTTCGGGCACCGTCATGGTTCAGCAGGGCGGCAACATGACCGCGCCGCCGACCCCGCGCGACAGCTATCCGCGCTGCTCGCGCACCATCACCGACAATTGCGTACAGGATGAAAGCCGCGCGTCCGACCGCCGCGGCGGTCCGCCGGCGCGTCGCCGCCGCTAATCCGTAGCGGACTTGCGGGCTTGCCCGCTTCAAGAGCAAAGAGCCTCCCGAACCATTTCGGGAGGCTCTTTTCGCATGACCATCAGCTTCAAGGACCGCGTCGCGATCGTCACCGGCGCCGGCGGCGGGCTCGGCCGCGCGTATGCGCTGGAGCTTGCCCGGCGCGGCGCCAAGGTCGTCGTCAACGATCTGGGCGGCGCGCGGGACGGCACGGGTCATTCGGACGCCGCGCTCAAGGTTGTCGAGGAGATCGAGGCGGCCGGCGGCGAGGCGATGTCGAATGGCGGCAGCGTCACCGAATATGCCCAAATGGTCGAGATGGTTGCCAAGGCCAAGGAACGCTGGGGCGGCGTCCATGTGCTGATCAACAATGCAGGCGTGCTGCGCGACAAGAGCTTCGCGAAGATGGAGCCCGAGGATTTCCGCTTCGTTGTCGACGTGCACCTGAACGGATCGGCCAACTGCACCAAGGCGGTGTGGGACACGATGCGCGAGCAGGCTTATGGCCGCATCCTGATGACCGCCTCGTCGACCGGGCTCTACGGCAATTTCGGCCAGGCCAATTACGGCGCAGCCAAGCTCGGACTCGCCGGGCTGACCAAGACGCTCTACCTGGAGGGCGCGAAATATAATGTTCGCGTGAACACCATCGCGCCGGTCGCCGGCACGCGGATGACCGAGGACCTGTTTCCGCCCGAGGCGTTCGCCGCCTTCGCGCCGGAGAATGTCGTGCCCGCCGCCCTTTATCTCGTGAGCGAAGACGCGCCGACGAATATGATCATCGGCGCCGGAGCGGGCGGCTTTCACGCCGCTTATGTGACGATGACGCAGGGCAAATATCTACCCGAAGGCGAGCGCACGCCGGAGGGCGTCGCGGCGCATTGGGCCGAGATCATTGACCGCACGGGCGAAACGGTGCCGGAGTCCGGCCGCGAACAGTCGATCGGCATCTTTCAGATGATGCAGCGCGCCGGCGTGGCAGGACCGGGCTCCACCCGCTGAAGCAGTGTGTTGCTACACTGATACACTTCTGCTAGATCGGCCCGAGGGAGGATGCCGATGTATAGCGATAATGATCTCGAACGTGCCGTCGCCGCGGGTGCCTTGACGCCGGAAGCGGCCGGCGCGCTCCGGCGCTTCGTCGCCGAGCAGTCAGTGGGACCCGTCGCCGACGAGGAGCAATTCCGCCTGATCAGCGGGTTTAACGACATCTTCGTCGCCATCGCCAGCGCGCTGCTGCTGACCGCGCTCGCCTGGATCGGCTACGAGATCGGTCCGCGGATTCCCAATGGACCGTCGCTGATGTCGGGCTTGCTCGTCGCCGCAGCCGCCTGGGGACTGGCGGAGTTCTTCACCCGTCGCCGGCGCATGGCGTTGCCGAGCATCTTATTGCTGCTCGCCTTTGCCGGCGGCGTGCTGTTCACCGCGATGGTGGCGCTCGTCTTTGCAGTGGGTGAAGCCACCATCGACCAGAGCCCAAGCACCGCCGCCTTTCTGTTCGCCATCGCCGCCGCCATCGCAGGCATTGCCACCTGGGCGCATTGGCGGCGCTTTCGCGTGCCGATCACCATCGCCGCCGGTGCGGCCGCCGCGGGCGGCGTGGTCCTTGCTCTGATCGCTTCGGCGGTGAGCGAGGCGCCGGCGTTCCGCGATATCATGTTCGCCGGCATGTTCGTGCTCGGCCTTGCCGTCTTTGCCTTTGCCATGCGGTGGGACGCATCGGACCGCGAACGGACCACCCGCCGCTCCGACGTCGCCTTCTGGCTGCACCTGCTGGCTGCGCCGCTGATCGTGCACCCGGTTTTTCATGCGCTCGGCGTGCTGGACAACAATGTGTCGATGGGCAGCGCGATCGTCGTGGTGCTGCTTTACATCGTTCTCGCGATCGTCGCCCTCGCAGTCGACCGGCGGGCGCTGATGGTCTCGGCGCTGGCTTATGTGCTCTACGCGCTCAGCGCCTTGTTCCGCGAACTCGGTGCCGTCGGCCTCAACGTGGCGCTCACCGCGCTGGTGATCGGCTCGGCGCTGCTGCTGCTTTCCGCCTTCTGGCACAATGCGCGAGCTTTGATCGTGGAGCGGCTGCCATACCGGCTGGCGAACAAAGTTCCGCCGGCGCATGAGACAGGGCTGGCCGTTCAAGCTCAAACCGCCTGAACCCCGTTCGCTTCGAGCGAAGTCGAGGAGCGTATCTCGACTTCGCTCGATACGAACGGATGGTTACTCTTCCACCACCTTCAGCAGCCGCCGTTCAACTGGGGCCAGCACTGGCCCAAGCTCATGGCCGCGCTTGAGCACCGAGCCGCTCTCGGCGATCAACGCCCATTGCCCCTGCCGGGCGCGCAGCGCCGGACGTTTCTCGATCCGAAACTCCGGCCGTTCGGCGGTGCGGCGGAAGGCCGAGAAGATCGCGGCGTCGCGTCCGAGATCAATCGCATAGTCCCGCCACATTCCCGCTGCGACCATGCGCCCATAGAGATCGAGGATGCGCGTCAGTTCCGGCCGCTCGAACCCGACCTGCCCGACACCGCGCTGCCATACCGGAAAAGGGTGGATATTGCTCATCCGAACAGGTCTTGACGCTCCACGCTTTCCTTCCGCTCCGCAATGAGCGCGTTGATGCGCGCCTGCAGCCGGTCGATCTCGCCCTTCATGCTCTCCAGCCGCTGCCCGGCGGGGTCGCACAGATCGGAGCAGACCGTGCCATACGGCATGAAGTCCTGCTTCTGCTCGGCGTCCATCAGCGTCGGCTTAGCCGGAATGCCGACCATCACCGCGCCTTCGGGCACGTCCTTGGTGACCACCGCGTTGGCGCCGACCCGCGCCCCCTTGCCGACCGTGATCGGCCCCAGCACCTGGGCACCCGAACCGACGATCACGCCATCCTCGAGCGTCGGGTGGCGCTTGCCCGCGACGCCGTTCGCCGGATTGGTGCCGCCGAGGGTGACGCACTGGTAGATGGTCACATTGTCTCCGATCTCGGCGGTCTCGCCAATCACGGTGAAGCCATGATCAATGAACAGGTTGCGTCCGATCTTCGCGCCCGGATGGATGTCGATCGCGGTCAGGAAGCGGGACAGGTGGTTGACGAAGCGTGCCAGGAAGAACAGCTCGCCTTCGAACAGCCAATGCGCGACGCGGTGAAGCGCCACGGCAAGCACGCCCGGATAGAGCAGGATTTCCCAGCGGGTCCGGGGAGCCGGGTCGCGCGCGCGGATCGAATCCAGATACGCGAACACTCTACTGGCCATTCGTCCCTCCCTTTCGGCCAACCTATTTAGGGAACGGATCGACGCAATGCCAGCTTATGCGGCTCGGGCTATGCGAGCCCCAAGTGCAACTGTTCTTGCCGAACGTCCGATATGGCCGCAGACGGCAATCAACTCTCAAGGGGGCGGCGTACCGGATGATCGAAGGGCTGGATCTGCAGACGATCCTGATATTCGTCGCGATCGGCTTTACCGCGCAGATCGTCGACGGCGCCCTCGGCATGGCCTTCGGGCAGATTTCAAGCACGCTGCTGATCTCGACCGGCGTTCCGCCTGCGGCGGCGTCGGCGGGGGTCCATACGGCGGAGACCTTCACCACCGCTGTGTCCGGCATCAGCCATGTGCTGCACGGCAATGTCGATTGGCGGCTGTTCATGCGCCTGGCCGTGCCCGGCGTGATCGGCGGGGTGCTTGGCGCCTATGTGCTGACCCAGATCGACGCGAACACTGCCCGTCCCTTCGTGCTCGCCTATCTGACCAGCCTGGGCATCTATCTCTTCTACCGCGGGGTGATGCATCGGCATACCGAGCGTGAGCCCAAGTTCGTCTCGCCGCTTGGCCTGATCGGCGGCTTTCTCGACGCGGGCGGCGGCGGCGGCTGGGGTGCGATCGTGACGTCCAACCTGCTCGTCCAGGGAAGCAGCCCGCGCAAGACGATCGGCACGGTCAACACGGCCGAGTTCTTCCTGACTGTGACCATTTCCGCCACGTTCATCGCGACGCTGGGTTGGGAAGCCTTCACCGCGGCGACCATGGGCCTGCTGGTCGGCGGCGTGATCGCGGCACCGTTCGGCGCCATCATCGCCAAGCGGGTGAACCCGGACCTGCTGCTCACCTTCGTCGGCGCGCTGGTGACGCTGACCAGCCTCTACGGCCTCTACCGCGCGCTGACCTGAACCCGCCTGAGAATGTCAGCGTAGATCTCGGCGAGCAGTTCCAAATCGCTGACCGCCACCGCTTCGTCCAGCTTGTGCATGGTCGCATTAGGCAGTCCGAACTCCACCACGGGGCACAGCTTCGACAGGAAACGCGCGTCCGAAGTGCCGCCGCTGGTGGAGAGTTCCGGAGTGATGCCGGTCTTCTCCTGAATGGCCGCAGAGACGAGCTCCGAAAGTTCGCCCGGTGCGGTCAGGAACGCCTCGCCGGAGACGACCGGGCGGACGATCGCGCTGGGCGCCTCGGCAAGCACCATCTCGGCGATGCGCGCCACCAGCTCGTCGCCGCGATGCAGGTCGTTGAAGCGGATGCTGAGCCGGGCCTTTGCCCTTGCCGGGATGACGTTGGTGGCCGGATTGCCGACTTCCAGATCGGTGATCTCGATGTTGGACGGCTGGAACCAGTCGGTACCGCGGTCCAGCTCGATCGCATCGATGGCGCCCAGGGCGCGCACGAGCTTGGGCACCGGATTGTCGGCAAGATGCGGATAGGCGACATGGCCTTGGGTGCCGGGCACCTCGATCCAGATATTGACCGAACCACGACGGCCGATCTTGATCGTGTCGCCCAGCCGCGCCACCGAGGTCGGCTCTCCGACGAGGCACAGGTCCGGCTTCAGCCCGTGCTGCGCCATCCGGCCAATCAGCGCACGGGTGCCGAAGATGGCCGGGCCTTCCTCGTCGCCGGTGATGATGAGACTGATCGTGCCGTGCTGTTGCTCGACACGATCCAGTGCTGCAACGAAGGCGGCGAGCGCGCCTTTCATATCGACCGCGCCGCGACCGTAGAGCAATTCGCCGCGGACTTCGGGAGTGAATGGATCGGCGGACCAGCCCTCTCCCGGCGGCACGACATCGACATGGCCGGCAAAGGCAAAATGCGGCGCGCCCTCACCGCGCCAGGCGAGCAGGTTCTCGACCGGTCCATCCGGTGCTTCCCCAGCGGTGAAGCGGTCGACCTGAAAGCCACGCGCCGTCAGCACGGCTTCAAGCGCGTCGAATACGGCTCCGCGCGCGGGCGTGATGCTGGGGCACGCGATCAGTTGCTTGGCGAGTTCAAGAACCATCCCCCTCTCTATTCGTCATTCCCGCGAACGCGGGAACCCACCTTCTTTCCTTTTCGTGGCAATCAGGGGAAACTGAGTCCCGGCTTCCGTGGGGATGACGAAAGGGTGGTGAATGCCCAAGCTCAACCTCGACCAAATCTCGCAAACGAACGCTACCGGATACCCACCCGACTATGCCGATAAGGTGCAGGGCCGCTGGTACCGGCGCCTTGCGCCCGCGTCCGGCATCAGCGACTTCGGCGCCAGCCATGTCGTGCTGAAGCCCGGCGCCTGGTCGTCCCAGCGCCACTGGCACGAAGATGAGGACGAGCTAGTTGTGATGCTCTCGGGCGAGGCGGTGCTAGTCGACGATAGCGGCCGCACACCGATGCGCCCCGGCGACGTCGCGGCCTTTCCGAAGGGCGATGGCAATGGCCATGTGCTGATCAACGAAAGCGAGAGCGACTGCGTTTTCGTGGCTATCGGCCGCCCCGCGGCCAGCGACTGCCATTATCCCGATATCGACATGCACCTGTTCAATGGCGAGGGGTTCAAGCGGAAGGATGGCTCCTCCTTCTACACCTGAACCGGCTGCTCGAACTTCTCGATCGTCCATTCCTCATGCTGCGCCGCCTCGATCCATTCGCGGACGCAGGGATGGGTGTAGAGCGCCTCGACATAGGTGGCGGCGAAGCCTGGCAGCGGCACGGAATAGGTGACGAAGCGGGTGGCCACCGGCGCGAACATGATGTCGGCCGCACAATAGTCGCCGAACAGGAATTTGCCGGTGCCACCATAGCGCGCTCGGGCCTGCGCCCAGAGGCTCAGTACGCGGCCGATCTCCTGCAGCACCTCCGGCTTCAGCTCGGGCGTCGAGAATTGCTTGCGGACGTTCATCGGCATCTCGCGGCGTAGATGCTGGTAGCTCGAGTGCATTTCCGCCGCCATCGACCGCGCCATGGCTCGCGCCGCTTCGTCCTCCGGCCAGAACCGGTCCCGCCCCACCTTGTCGGCGAGCCAGTCGACGATGGCGAGGGAGTCCCAGACGACGACTTCGTCTTCCCACAGGATCGGCACCTTACCCTGGCTGGGAGCGAACTCGTCGCCTTCGCGCAGGCGGTTCCATTCCTCGTTGTAGAGCGGAACGGTCACTTCCTCGAACGGCAGGCCGGATTGCTTGACGGCCAGCCAGCCGCGCATCGACCAGCTGCTATAGGCCTTGTTGCCGATGAAGAGCTTGAGCATGGAACCGCCCTAGCCGGGTGGGCACGAAAGTCGCAACCACCCTCCCGTCATCCTGAACTTGTTTCAGGATAAGCTATCGGGCGATCGGAGCGAGACGTCGGCCACGAGTTGGAACCGCCCTTATCCCGAAACAAGTTCGGGATGACGATCAAACGGTAACGCTCTCCAACACCGCGGCGCGCAGTTCGGGGATGCCCATCCCCTTCTCGCTCGACGTGGCGATCACGTCGGGATGCGCGGCGGGGTGTTTGCGGGCTTCGGCGGCGGTCGCGTCGCTTACCTTGGCGAGGTCGGTCGCCTTCACCTTGTCCGCCTTGGTCAGCACGAGCCGATAGCTGACCGCCGCCTTGTCCAGCATCGCCATCAGCTCGCGGTCGACATCCTTCAGGCCATGACGGCTATCGACCAGCACCAGCACGCGCTTCAGCACCGCGCGGCCGCGCAAGAAATCATTGATTAGATGGTGCCACTTGCGGATCATGTCCTTGGGCGCCTTGGCAAAGCCATAGCCGGGCATGTCCACCAGCCGCAGCACCAGCGGCTCGCCGACATCGAAGAAGTTCAACTCCTGCGTACGGCCCGGCGTGTTGGAGGTGCGCGCCAGGCTGTTGCGGCCGGTAAGCGCGTTCAAGAGCGACGACTTGCCGACGTTCGAGCGGCCGGCAAACGCCACCTCCGGCGCATCCATGTCGGGCAGAAACTTTAGCTCCGGCGCCGACTTCAGGAACGCGATCGGGCCCGCGAACAGCTTGCGGGCGGCCTCGACCAGCTCACTCTTTCCGTTCGTGTCGAGCGCAGTCGAGACACCCTCTCGAGCATCGGCGAGAGCCTCGCTCCGCTCGGCAGGGTCCCTCGACTTCGCTCGGGACGAACGGGGCTGTTCGGGCGTCAAGACGTTATCGGTCCTGGCTGGCTCTTGAGCGCTGGATAGCGGCTGTAGAGCCATTTCTGCTGCGCGATCGCCAGAATGTTCGAGACAGTCCAGTAAAGCTGCAGGCCGGCCGCGAATGGCGCCATGATGAACATGAACACCCAGGGCATTATCGAGAAAACCTGCTGCTGCACCGGGTCCATCTGCGCAGGATTGAGCTTGAACTGGATGTACATGGTGACGCCAAGCAGGATCGGCAGCACGCCCAGCGCCAGGAAAGAGGGCGGCGTGAAGTTGAGCAGGCCGAACAGGTTGACCGGCGTCATGGGGTCCGGCGCCGAGAGATCCTTGATCCACAGCGCGAACGGCTGGTGCCGCATCTCGATCGTCAGGATCAGCACCTTGTAGAGCGCGTAGAAGATCGGGATCTGGATCAGGATCGGCAGGCAGCCGGCGAGCGGATTGACCTTCTCCTTCCGATACAGCTCCAGCATTTCCTGCTGCAGCTTCTGTTTGTCGTCCTTGTGCCGCTCCTGCAGCGCCTTCACCTTGGGCTGGAGCACGCGCATCGCCGCCATCGACGCGAATTGCCGCTGCGCGATCGGGTACATGATCAAGCGGACGATCACCGTCAGCAGGATGATGGCGACGCCGAAATTGCCGACCGCACGGAACAGCCAGTCCAGCAGGGAGAAGATCGGCCGTTCAAACCAGGCGAACCAGCCCCAATCGATGGCCTTATCAAACTGGGCGATGTTCAGATCGCGCTCATAGGATTGGAGCACGCCGACTTCCTTGGCGCCGGAAAAAAGCCGCGTCGTGCTGGTCACTGCCTTGCCGGGCGCGAGCACCGACTGATCGGCCGGCGTGAAGGCGGCGAGATAGGTCTTGTCGCCGATCGTGCGGAAGGAGGCGCTGACCCGGGCATTGGCAGCAGGGGCGAGCGCAGTCAGCCAATATTTGTCGGTGAAGCCGAGCCAGCCGCCTGTCGAGGTAAAGCTGCGCCCTACTGCGCCCGCCTCGTCGAGATCGGGATAATTGACGTCGTAATTGGCCACGCCATCGAACACGCCCATCGGGCCGATATGCACGGTCCAGCTATCCGGCTCCTTGGGGATGCCGGTGTGCTTTACCAGCGAGAAGGGCCGCACGGCGATCGGGCCGCTGCCGCTATTGGCGACGCTCTGTTCGGCCGTGATCATGTAATTGGCGTCGATCGACAGCCGAATGTGGAAGGTCTGGCCGGTGCCGTTAGCCCAGCTGAGAGTCACCGGCCGGTTGACGCCAAGCAACTGCCCATCCGCCTGCCAGACCGTGTCGTTGCCGGGCATCGGCGCGCCTTCGCCCGACCAGCCGAACTGGGCGTAAACCGGGTTCGGCCCGCCCTCGGGCGAAAGCAGGCGGATTGGCGGCGAGTTCTTCGCGATCGTCTCGCGGTGCCGCTTCAGCACCAGATCGTCGATGCGCGCGCCGGTCAGATTGATCGAACCGGCAAGGGCGGGCGTGTCGATCCGCACCCGCGGCGTCTCGCGCAGCACCAGCTCGCGATTGCGAACCGTCGCCGGTGCGCTGGACGCCGGATTGGCGCCGGGCTGCGGCACCGGCACCGGCTTGCCGTCCACCACCTTAGTCGCCGGCGGATTGGCAGTCGGGAAGAATCGATCGGACAGCGCGCTCCAGCCGAACAGCACGATGGCCGAAAGCACGATCGCAAGGATCATGTTGCGCTGATTTTCCAACTCTAACTCCTAGGGTACCGGATCGTAGCCGCGGCCGCCGAACGGATGGCACCGGGCAAGGCGCTTGACCGCCAGCCAGCCGCCCCGCGCCGCGCCATAGCGCTCCACCGCCTCGATTGCATAGGCCGAACATGTGGGGGTGTAGCGGCACGAGGGCGGCAGCATGGCGGATGGGTAACGCTGCCACAAGCGCGCGAGGGCGATGAACAGCCTCCTCATCGTCATTCCCGCGAAAGCGGGAACCCAGCCTTTGGCCCGGATCCCGAAGAAGAAGCTGGGTCCCTGCTTTCGCGGGGATGACGATCGGAGAGTTTCCGCAGCGCCTTGACCAACTCCGCCCGCAGCAATGCGAATTCGCGTTCAACCCCGCCCGCGCGCCCGATCAGCACGTGATCGGCGCCGGCGATGCCCAGCTCCGGTAACAGCTCAGCGGCGAGCGCGCGGAAGCGTCGCTTCATCCGGTTGCGCACGACCGCGCCGCCGATCTTCTTGGTCACAGTATAGCCGACACGCATCTGGGCGTTGTCGTCGCCACGCGGGCGCACCAGCAGGACGAAGCCGGGCATCGGCGCCCGCTTGCCCGCGTTCGCCGCGAGAAAGTCCGCGCGGCGAGTGAGAGTGGTTAGGCCGACAGCACCTTGCGGCCGCGGTTGCGGCGCGCCGCGATCACCTTGCGGCCGCCGACCGTCGCCATGCGCGCGCGGAACCCGTGACGCCGCTTGCGCACCAGGTTGCTCGGCTGAAACGTGCGCTTCATCGCTCATTCCTCAAAATCTGAACAAAAAAGGGCCGCCAACGAAGGGCGGCCTGACTGTTGAAGCGCGGTTAGGGGTGGCGGGAGAAAAAGTCAACAAAGGAGCGAGCTCTTGCTTTGAATCCACGCACTGAGGGCTTGAGTTCCGCAGGCCGCGCCCGGCCGCGCGGTGCGCTCGGGCGGCGCAAGACGCGATCGATCAGCCGGCCGTGCCGCGGAAAGCGTCGCGAATAGCGCGTGTACAGCCGCTTTACCCAATTCGAGTTCTTCAGCAGCAGCGCCAGCCCACCGGCGAAGATGAAAATGCCGCCCGGGCCGGGCAGCACACCGACCATCGGCGTAATCACCAGGACCATGACCCAGCCCGTCCCGAGATAGACGATACGCAACACGGAATCGGGGGGCGCCTTCACAACCGCGCAAATGGGGCGCGGCGCCGCCCCGCGCAAGCGGGCCGCTCGACAATCCCGACGCGCTGCGGCTATCTGACTGAACAGGGGGAGGAAACATGGTCGCCATCGTGGCGACGGCCGCGTATCTGGGGCTCGAAGCGCGCGCCGTCGAAGTTCAGGTTCAGGTTGCGGCCGGCATGCCGGGCTTCGTCGTGGTCGGGTTGCCGGATAAGGCCGTGGCCGAAAGCCGTGAGCGCGTCCGCGCGGCGATAGCGTCCCTCGGTCTGTCGCTGCCGCCCAAGCGGATCACTGTGAACCTGTCGCCTGCCGACCTGCCCAAGGAAGGCTCGCACTACGACCTGCCGATCGCGCTGGGCCTGCTCGCCGCCATGGGCGTGGTGGATGCGGAGTCGCTGAGCCAGTTCGTCGCGGTCGGCGAACTCGGGTTGGACGGCCGGGTAGCGCCCTCGCCAGGTGTCCTGCTCGCCGCGCTGCATGCCGCGGAGCGTCAGTTGGGTCTTATCTGTCCCGCCGCGCAGGGCAGCGAAGCGGCGTGGGCAGGGTCGATCGAGGTCGTCGCCACGCCGGACCTGCTCGCCCTGCTCAATCACCTGCGCGGCACCGCCGTGCTGCGCGCGCCGGAGCCGGGCGACGCGGCTGAGCCCAGCCGCGGTCCGGACCTCGCGCAGGTGAAGGGCCAGGAGACTGCCAAGCGCGCCCTCGAGATCGCAGCGGCCGGTGGTCACAATTTACTAATGGTCGGACCCCCGGGCGCGGGGAAGTCGCTGATGGCCGCCTGCCTGCCTGGCATCCTGCCCGAGCTTACCCCGGCCGAAGCGCTCGAGACCTCGATGGTGGCGAGCGTCGCCGGCACGCTGGAGGGCGGCCGCATCTCCCGCACCCGGCCATTCCGGGCGCCGCACCATAGCGCGTCTATGGCGGCTTTGGTCGGCGGCGGCATTCGCGCCAAGCCGGGCGAAGTCAGCCTCGCACATCTGGGCGTGCTGTTCCTGGACGAACTGCCGGAGTTTCAGCGCGCCGTGCTCGACTCGTTGCGACAGCCGCTCGAGACCGGCAATGTCAGCGTGGCGCGGGCAAATGCGCACGTCACCTTTCCCGCGCGGGTGCAACTCGTCGCAGCGATGAACCCGTGCCGCTGCGGCCACCTCGGCGACCCCGCCCTCGCCTGCGCCCGCGCGCCGCGTTGCGCGGCGGACTATCAGGCGAAGGTCAGCGGGCCATCGTTGGACCGTATCGATCTTCACGTCGAAGTTGCGGCGGTCAGTGCCGCCGACTTGGTGCTGCCGCCGCCGACCGAAGGTTCACGCGAAGTGTCGGAACGTGTGCGCGCCGCCAGAGAGGTCCAAACGGCACGCTATGCCGGGCTTGGCGTCCGCACCAATGCAGAGGCGGACGGGCCGGTGCTGGAGGCGGTCGCCACGCCCGATGAGCCCGGCCGCAAGCTGCTGGCACAGGCGGCTGAAGCAATGCGGCTGTCAGCGCGGGGCTATACCCGCATTCAACGTGTGGCCCGCACCATCGCCGACCTGGCCGGCGCCGAGACGGTCGGTCGCGTGCACATTGCAGAGGCGCTGAGTTACCGAAGGCAGGCGCCGCGGAACTAGATGAGGCACAAAAGCCCGTTCGGGCTGAGCTTGTCGAAGCCTTCCCTTTCTTCAGGGCCAGAAAGAACAAGGAAGGCCTTCGACAAGCTCAGGCCGAACGGAGTTTTGACGCTAGTTCAGCGCGCTGTGCACCGTCGCGACGGCTGTCATCACTGCGCCAATGCGCGCGCCGGCCTGGATGATTTCGGCGCTCACACCGTGCTGCTTCAGCACCTTTTCGTGGCTGTCGATGCACATGCCGCAGCCATTCTGCGCCGAGACGGCAAGGCTGAACAGCTCGAAGTCCGCCTTGTCGATGCCGGGATTGCCGATCACGTTCATGCGCAGCTTGGCTGGCATGGTTCGGTATTCCGGGTTCGAGGCGAGGTGGGTGAAGCGGTAATAGACATTGTTCATCGCCATCACCGCAGCCGCGGCGCGCGCCGCATTGGCTGCTTCGGCCGATAGCTTGCCTTCGATCTCCGCCTCGGCAGCTGCGACCAACGGACGATAGCCGGTGCCATGCGCGGTCGCGAGGATGAGGCCATATTTGCGCTGGTCGCCGAGCAGCTGATCGTTGAGGATCGAGCTAACGTTCAGTCGCAGATCCTTGGCGAAATCGGGGAGCGTGTCCGCGAATTCCTTGAGGGACATGGATGTTCTCCGGGCGTGAAAGACTGTTCCCCGGCGAAGGCCGGGGTCCAGGAGTCATTCGGTGAGGGCTGGGCCCCGGCCTTCGCCGGGGAACAAGTGCTATGGCTTGGTGGGCGCGGGACCGAAGGGAGGGGCGATCCCGCGCCCAGAGCGCCGCGTGTTAGGCGGCAACCGGCTGAAGGACTTCCTCGCCCTTCGTCCAGTTACAGGGGCAGAGCTCGTCGGTCTGCAGCGCGTCGAGCACCCGCAGCGTCTCCTGCGGATTGCGGCCGACGTTCAGGCCGTTGACGGTCACGTGCTGGATGACGTTGTCCGGATCGACGATGAAGGTCGCGCGGAAGGCGACATGCTCATTGCGGTCCAGAATGCCGAGTTCCGACGCCAGCTTCGCGCCGTTGTCGGCAATCCACGGGAAGTCGGCCTGGGCCAGTTCCTCGTCCGACCGGCGCCACGCGAAGTGGACGTGCGCTGTGTCGGTCGAAGCGCCGATCAGCTCGGCATCGCGGTCGGCGAACTCGTCCTTCAGCTTGCCATAGCCGACGATCTCGGTCGGGCAGACGAAGGTGAAATCCTTCGGCCAGTAGAACAGGATTTTCCACTTGCCGTTGGTCTGGCCGAGATCGATCGTCTCGCCGGCAGGAAGCGCGGAGGTGCCCTGCTGCACGGGCAGGGTGAGAGCGGGAAGCTTGTCGCCAACAGTCAGCATGTTCGTGCGTGTCCTCTTTGGTTTAGAATGGCGGAGCCGAGGGGAGTCCCTCGCTGCGATGCAGCATATAGGAAGCTGGTTTTTAGTGAACAAGTAGATTATTTGGAGATTATTGATCGACTGAGGCAATGGATGACGACCACCTACCTGCCGACCCTCAAGCAGCTTCAGTATCTCGTCGCGCTGCACGACTATGGCCATTTCGGCCGGGCAGCGGACGCCTGCTTTGTCACTCAGTCGACCCTCTCCGCGGGCCTGCGGGAATTAGAGTCACTGATCGGAATCGTGCTGGTCGAACGCACCAGGCGCGTGGTGCGCTTCACGCCGGTGGGCGAGAAGATCGCGGGGAAAGCACGTCGCGTCTTGCGCGAAGCCGAGGAGCTCGCCGACCTCGCCCGCGCCGCCGGCAAGCCGCTGTCGGGCGACCTGCGGATGAGCGTGATCCCCACGATCGCGCCCTTCCTCCTGCCTCGCCTCCTCCCCTTTATCCGGCAGGAACGCCCGGAGCTGAAGCTCTATCTGCGCGAGGAGACGAGCGCCGCCGCCTGTGAATCGCTGAACCGCGGCGGCGCAGACTGCGTGCTGCTCGCCCTTCCCTATGCCTGTGGCGAGGTCGAGCATGAGGAACTGTTCGACGACCAGCTGATGGTGGCTTTCCCCAAGGGAGAGAAGGAGCTGCCAGCGCATATCGGCGCGGATGCAATCGAGCCGGACCAGCTGCTGCTGCTGGAAGACGGGCATTGCCTGCGCGATCATGCGCTCGCCGCCTGCAACCGGCCGGAGCTGCGCGCCCAGGCGACGATGCTGGGTACGTCGCTCCACACCTTGGTGCAGATGGTCGACAATGGGCTGGGCGTCACGATGCTGCCTGAAATGGCGCTCGACGCCGGCATTCTCGACCACACCAACGTCGTCGCGCGCCCGCTCGAAGGCGATAACACCGCCCGGCAGATCGCTCTCATCTGGCGCAAGAACAGCCCGCGGGAGAAGGACTTCAGGCTGCTTGCGGACCTGCTGCGCAAGGCCGCGGGCTAATGTATGACGTCATCCCGAACTTGGTTCGGGATAAAGCTTCCGGTGCTCTGAGGCGGGGATTACTCCCGGCTTTCCGCTACTCAACCCTTATCCCGAAACAAGTTCGGGATGACGTTCAGGGTGACCATCGACTCGCAGCCGCTTCGTCACTCTCCCGCGCTTCGACCCAGTTCGCCTGCCCGACTCGGCTCTCGCTTTTCCAGAACGGCGCGTCGGTTTTCAGCCGGTCGATCATGAAGGCGCAGGCGTCGAGCGCATCGCGGCGGTGCGGCGCGCAGGCGGCGGCGAGGACGATCCGTTCGCCCGGCTGCATCGGCCCGACACGGTGAATGATCGTGGCACCCAGCAGCGACCAGCGTGCGCTCGCCTGCTCCGCGATCCCGCGCAGCGCGGTCTCTGTCATGACGGGATAATGTTCCAGCGTCAGCTGCTCGACATCGCCATCCGCCCGCACCAGCCCGACGAAGCTCGCCACCGCACCCCCGCCAAGCGCCTCAAGCGGCGCCAGTGCTTCGTCCAGCGCAAAGGGCGCCTGCTGGACCGAGACCGAAATCATCCGCCGGTCACCGGAGGGAAGAAGGCGATCTCTCCCGCTCCTTTGATCGGCGCGTCCCACCCGGCAAAGCTCTGGTCTATGGCTCCGCGCAGCCGCGACAAATCTGCGAACGCCTGCCGATGACCCTCGCTGCGGCCCCGCAGCCAGGACGCGACCTCGCCCAGCGTGCTCAACTCGTCAGGCAAGTCGATCCGCTCTTCGCTCGTGCCGACAAGCTCCCTGACCCAGGCGAAATAGAGGATCGTCGCCACGGTCAGTCCATGTGCTTGAGGCCGACGCGAAGATAGTCCCAGCCGGTGACGAGCGTCAGCACCGCCGCCGCCCAGAGCGACACCACACCGGTCTGGTGCACCCACAGCTGATCCGGCACCGACCCCGACAGGATCAGCGCACCGAGCGCCACCATCTGGAAGGTCGTCTTCCACTTGGCGAGCCGGCTGACCGGCACCGACACGCTTAACTGGGCCAGAAACTCGCGCAGGCCCGACACCGCGATCTCGCGGAGCAGGATGACAAGCGCCGGAATGACGTTCCAGCCATGAATGATGGGGTCGCCATCGGGGCCGCCGCCGGTCGTAATCAGCATCACGATCACCGCTCCGACCATGATCTTGTCGGCGATGGGATCGAGGAAGATGCCGAGCTTCGAAACGGTGCCCTGCGCGCGCGCGAGATAACCGTCGAAATAATCGGTGATGCCGACGATGCAGTAGAGCACGAACGCCGCGCCATAGCCCACCCGCCACCCCGGATACCAGAGCAGCACCATCAGGATCGGCACCGCCAGGATGCGCGACAGGGTGAGCAGATTGGGCAGCGTCAGCATGCGCCTTGGCTCTACTCGCAACGCCGCCAAGTTCAAAATGACGTGAGCGATACCCTTGTCATCAAATCGTCATCCCATTTTGATCCAGACGCGGCCGCCGCTGCCCGCTTGTTTACCCCAGTGTTAACGATAATCTGCCGGGGCGGCTTTGTTTAAGTCGCGATCTTTCAGGGGGTTCTTCATGAAAATCTCTCTGCTGGGCGCCTCCTCGCTCGCTCTGACTCTGTCTGCGCCTGCTGCCGCCGTGATCGCCGTCGATGGCGTACGCGATGCCGGCTACGGCGCCGCCACCGCTACTGTCGCGACCGACCCGAACGCGCCGCACAGCAACTTCCAGGCGCCGGAAAATCGCGCCCATGCCGGTTACGACATCTACCTCAGCAGCGATGCGAGCAATGTCTACGGCTATTTCGACCTGACCGGCGGCACTCCGGTCGGCAACTTCTCTAACGTTTACTGGGATCTGGATCCCAGCGCGGGCAATGGCTCCGACCTGGGCTTTGAGATCGGCACCAATGGCGTCACGGCTTTCATCCCGGGCAAGAACGGTCAGCCGGGCTTCAATAAGGTGCTCGACTCCTCCCTGTACCAGGTGGCCGCAGTCGCCGATGGCGGTATCGAATGGTCCCTGTCGGCAAGCCTGTTCCGCGGCCCGATCGCCGGTCTTGCTTACTATAGCCCACAGGGCTTCGAGAATAGGATCAACCTGCGACTGTCGCAGGCGCTGAGCTTCTCGGTCGCGGGCGGAGCCTCCTATGGACCGAACCGGCTTGGGCAAGTGACGATCGCGGCTGTCCCCGAGCCGGCCACCTGGGCGATGATGATCGGCGGCTTCGGCCTCGCCGGTGCGGCCCTCCGCCGCCGCGCTCGCGCCACCCTCGCCTTCGGCTGACCAAAGTTGCTTGAAAGGGGCGTCCGGGTCACTCTCGGGCGCCTTTTTCTTTGCGCGAAGTTTGTGCTGGGCTAAAGCGCGCGCCAGCATCAACAACGGCCAATCCGCACCTCATGCAGACTTCGATGCGGCTTCTCGGCCGAAGGCGCTTCCTGCCGATCTTCGTCACTCAGTTCCTCGGCGCGTTCAACGACAATCTGTTCAAGACGGCCATGGTGCTGTTCGCGACCTATCAGGTCTATTCGGACCCGAAGGTCGAGATGCAGTTCAACGCGCTCGCGACCGGCCTTTTCATCCTGCCCTTCTTCCTGCTGTCCGCGCTGTCGGGCCAGCTGGCGGACACGCGCGACAAGGCGCGGATCATTCGGCTGGTGAAGACGGCCGAAATCTTCATCATGATCGCCGGTGCGATTGGGCTGCTGCTGCCGTCCATCCCGCTGATGCTGGGCGCAGTGCTGGCAATGGGCGTGCACTCGACCTTTTTCGGCCCGATCAAATACGCGATCCTGCCGCAACATCTGGAGCCGGAGGAAGTGCTCGGCGGCACCGGCCTGGTCGAGGCGGGGACCTACATCGCGATCCTGGCCGGCACCATTACTGCTGGCTTTATCACCCAGAGACCGGACATCGCGGCGGGGATGGTGCTCATGGTGGCGATCCTCGGCTGGTTCGCCGGGCGCCAGGTGCCCCCTGCCCCGCCTGTGCATGAGGAACATGGGATTGACTGGCACATCGTCCGCTCCTCCTTCCGCCTGGTCAACGCGACCATGCACATCCCGCGCCTGTTCCTGGCGATCTGCTCTATCAGCTTTTTCTGGACGATCGGCGCCGTGCTGGTGATCGAGTTTCCGCCGCTGGTGAAGAATGTGCTGACCTCGAACGAGCAGGTCGCCAGTCTCTTCCTCGCGGTGTTTTCAGTAGGCGTGGCCATCGGGTCGGTCGCGATCAATCGGCTGCTGAAGGGCGAAGTCTCGGCCCGCTATTCGCCAATCTCGGTCATCGCGATGGCTGGCTTCATCCTCGGCGTCTATGCCATCTCGAAAAGCTGGGAGGGCGACACCGCCGGTTCGCTCTACAACCTGGCCGAATTCATCGAGCATCCGAGCGCCGTCGCCATGCTGATCGCGCTGTTCGGCGTGGCCGTGACCGGGGGCATGTTCGTGGTGCCGCTCTATGCCTTCCTGACCACCACCGTGGAGAAGGACCAGACCGCGCGCACGGTCGCCGCCAACAACATCGTCAACTCAGGCTCGATGGTGGCAGGCTCGCTGCTCGCCTTTACGCTGAGCGCAGTCGGCGTCTCGGCAGTCGACCAACTGCTGATGGTGTCAGCAATGTGCTTCATTTCGGCTTGGCTCGCCTGGAAGCTCCATCAGGCGTGCGGGCACTCGCCCAAGACCGCGCTCTAAGCTCCCGTCATTGCGAGGAGCGAAGCGACGAAGCAATCCAGCTGCCCCACTTGAATGCTTCGCTTTGCTCGCAATGACGGCGACAGTGAGACGTGCTCCTGCTTGCCCTTGCGCTTGGTGTGCGCGAGCTCCTCGAGCTGCTTTTCGCTCATCGACTCCGCCACCTACCTGGATGCGCCCTTGAGCTTGTTCTTAGGCGATTCGCGCCGCTTTGCGCATAGGCAGCGCTCGCCGCCGGTTCCGGTCAGCCGAACACGCCGTAAATGGCGACGAAGAAGGCCGTGAAGCTCATGGCGAAGAGCTTCAGGTCGTTCGAATCGTCGCGAACGGCTTCGATCGTCCGCGTGGCGGACCGGGGAAGGCGCTGCCGGAACGGGTGCCGGGCGGCTTCGTTGCTCAGGACAAGACGGCGTTTCATGGAAACTGTTTAACGTTTCGTTTACGTTTCCGTCTCGCCTGCATCATGGTTAATGCGGCGGTAACTTGTTCCGGAACGGGATTCGCACCCCACTCCCCCGGCTAAGCGGCTTAGATAGCACCCATTTTCAGGAATTTGGCCCGGCGATCGGCACGGAGCGCAAGCCGGTCCTGGCCCTCCAGCTCGGTCAGCGCCCCGTCGATCGCTGCTCCGAGTGCGTCGATTGCGCCTTCAGGATGACGGTGCGCGCCGCCGACGGGCTCGGCGACGATTCGGTCGATGACGCCCAATTCCTTCAGGTCCTGCGCGGTGATCTTCATCGCCTCAGCGGCCGCGGGCGCCTGGTCGGCGGTGCGCCACAGGATCGACGCACAGCCTTCGGGCGAGATCACCGAATAGACGGCATGCTCGAACATCAGCACGCGATTGGCGGCAGCGAGCGCGATGGCGCCGCCGGATCCGCCTTCGCCGACGATCGCCGCGACCATCGGCACGCCGAGAGCGAGACATTGCTCGGTCGAACGGGCTATGGCTTCGGCCTGGCCCCGCTCCTCCGCCTGCACGCCTGGGAAGGCGCCTGACGTATCCACCAAAGTCACCACCGGCAGGCCAAAGCGGTCGGCGAGCTGCATCAGCCGCACCGCCTTGCGGTAGCCTTCCGGCTTGCCCATGCCGAAATTGTGGCGCAGCCGGCTTGTGGTGTCGTCGCCCTTTTCATGGCCGATCACCATGACGCGCCGCCCGTAAAGCCGCCCCAGGCCGCCTAGGATCGCCTGATCGTCGGCAAAGGCGCGATCACCCGCCAACGGCACGAAGTCCTCGATCAGCCGGGCGACATAATGCTTGAAGTGCGGCCGAGCCGGATGTCGCGCGACCTGCGTCTTCTGCCACGGAGTCAGGCGGGCATAGGTGTCGCGCAGCGCCTTGTCGGCCTTGGCCTGGAGCCGGCCGATCTCCGCCTCGATATCGACGCCACCGCCGGCCGCCGTCTCGCGCAGTTCCGCCACGCGCGCTTCCAGCTCGGCCACCGGCTTTTCGAAATCAAGGAACGTGATCATGTGGCGCGCGGGTTAGGATCGCCCGGGCCGCTCGTCAACGAGCGGGTGGCGAGCATTGACGAGCTCGACCAGCCGGCGCGAGTCGACATGGGTGTAGATTTGCGTCGTCGCGATATCGGCATGACCGAGCATTGCCTGCAGCGCGCGGAGATCGGCGCCGCCTTCCAGCAGATGCGTCGCAAAGGCGTGACGGAGACCGTGTGGCCCGACCCGCTCCGGCGGCACGCCCGCCGCGCCGGCGAGCGCCTTCACGATCTGGAACAGGCGTACGCGGCTCAGATGCTTCTTTCCGGATGGGAAGAGCCAGGGCTGGTGCGGCGGCACCAGCTCTCGCCAGCGCGCGACGGCGGCACGGGCGCGATCGGATATGGGCACCAGCCGCTCCCGCCCCCCTTTGCCCTTCAGGATGATGAAGGGCCGGTCACTGGCGATGGCAGTGCGGGGCAGAGACACCAGTTCCGTAGCTCGAAGGCCGGAACCGTAAAGCAGCTCGACAAGGGCCGCGAGCCGCACATCGGCAAGGGGCGGGTGCGGCTGGGTCAGGCGCCGCTCAATCTCTGCGAACAGCCGATCCACATCGGCGCGGTCCAGCACTTTCGGCAGCGGGCGAGAGGGCGACGGGCGGGGGAGCGCCTTGCCGAGATCGTCGCTTCGGAACCCCTCCTCCTGCAGAAAGGCGAAGAAGCGGCGCAGCGCGGCCGACTTGCGCGCCACCGTCGAGCGCGCGAGCGGCATCCAATGCTCGGCAAGGCGGCCGATCGCGTCCTCGTCGGCCGCGGCGAGGCACCCCTCAAGCTGCTCCGAAGCAAGCTCCAGGTCGGAACGATAGGCGGCGATCGTGTTGGCGGCGGCACCCGCTTCGGCCGCCAGCATCTCGAGAAAGCGTTCGATCAGCCGGGCGTCTTCGCCGCTCACGCGCGGGTGATGGCCTCGGCCGCGATCATCCGCGCTTCCGGCTCCAGACCAACCCTCCGCAGCGCCGCGACGATGTGCATCAGATAGGCCGGATGCACGGCCTTCCAGGACCGGGTCTGCATGCCAGCCGCCGCGAGCAGCGCGACGGTTGCGGGCTGATTGTTAGCCGCCGCACGGTCGATCGCCCGAGTCCAGCTGTTGGTCAGCCCCAAGGGCAGCTCATATTCGGTGGCGAGAGACTGGGCGTCGTCCATCGACAAGCGGCCGAGCCCGGCAAGCGCGGCGACCAGGAAGGCGCCCTTGCTGCTCTCATCGTCCTGCTCGCCGATATAGGACCCGGCCCGTCCGGCGGAGAGCGTCACCACCCGGCGCGGGGCGCCGACCGCGAGCAATGCCCAGGCATCGTCGCCATCGCCGAGCTGGTCCGCGACCGCACCCCAGCGTGCAGCCGCATCGTCCAGCCCCGCAGTCAGCATCGCGGCGACCAGATAGCGAGCATCCTCGCCATGATCCTCGCTGGGCGCGATCCGCGCCGCGGCCCGGGCGGTCAGCACCAGATTGGCATAGCGCTCGACGTCGCCGCGCGGCTGCGTCCACAGTTCGCGCATGACGTCCAGCCGATTGCCGATCTCGTCATCGGCATAGGCGCGCTGCAGGCGATAGCCGAGAGTGTCTTCGTTATCGTCGGGATCGGCGGCCTCGAAGGCGGCGCCGACCAGATCGACATAGGCGGCATTCGACAGCACGCCCAGGCTCGCCGCCCAGATGGCGGGCCCGAGCCGCTGTTCCGGCTCGATCATCGGCGCGCGGAACTGCCAGGCCTGGACCTGCGGACCGACCGTCTGGAACAGAGGCGCTGGAATGGCCACGTTGACGGCATTGGCGAGACCGAAGCGCCAGGCGGTGAGGTCGTTCACGCCGTCCCACTGGATGTTGATGGCTCTGCGGCCGCCGCCGACCCCGACCACCTTCTCGGCGAGCAGCAGGTCGATGCCGCGCGCACGGCTGCGGCGGCGCGAAGCGTCGATGATCGCGCTGGCCGTCCCGGAATCTCCGGACAGGGCAGCGCACATGGCGCGCGCGAGATCCCAGCTGGTCTGGTCTGCGGTGGTCGGCACGCGCGTTGTCAGCGGGCACATCGCGGCCGGGTCGGCCGTGGCGAGCGCGGTCTGCTGCGCGACATCGAACATCTTGGGGGTAAACCGGTCGACATCGACGCTGGAGACGAGCAGCCGCGCCGCGTCCGCCTCGCCCATGCGCAGCAACAGCCAGGCGCGCTCGGCGACCCAGTCAGCGCCTTCCACGCCGCCGCCCGGCGTCGGTGCCTGGGTCAGCAGCACGCGACGCAACAGGATCTGCGCCCAGCGCGAAGCAACCGGCGCCTCGATGTCGCGCATCAGCGCGGAGGCGAAGCGCGCATTGACATTGCCCCATTGGTCGGCGCGGTAGCCACCATTGTCTTCGGTCAGCACGCCGACCAGGTCGGGATTGCGGCGCGCGGCCTCGGGCAGGTCGAAGGGATCGACTTCTGCGACCTCCTCTTCCTCTTCGGCTTCCTCCTCGCCCTCTTCTTCGCCGGGCAGGGCGGTCGAAGGCAGCGGCTGCACGATCTCTCCGCCCGGCGCGAAGGTCGGACCACCCGGTTGCGCGCCCGGCTCCGTCGGAGCGGGAGCGGCGGCGGGCGGCGGGTCGCCAAAGCCGGGCGGCAGCAGCGACTCCGGCGCCTGCTCCTGGCCGATGGCGGGAATGGCGAAAGCAGCGAGCGCGAGCGCGAGCGCCCCGCCTCCCAGCAGCCGCTTACTTGCCCAGGCGGTCATTCGGGATCGTTTTTTCGACACGGGTGAGCGGCTTTTCCGTGTCCACGGTCGACAGCCACCACAGGCAGCCGATCAGCAGGACAAGGAGCAGAATCCAGATCAGGGGACCTTTGGACGACTTGCGGACAGGATAGCGGGAACGCATGGGCGTGGAGCTAGCAGAGGGCTTGAAATGCGGCAATCGCCCTGCGCCGAAGCGCGTGCTAGCGGGCATGGATGATCCCGCGCGAACTGATCGGCACGGCGGAAGTGCCCGGCGGCGAGCCGCTGCGCCTGTTCCGGCGCGGCCGCGACTTCATGATCGTCGTCGACCGTAACGAGCTGATGAACAGCCGAATGAGCGGCTCGGAAGAAGCGCTCGCGAACCTGACGATAGAGCGGCTGCGCACGCCGGAGCCGCGGTTGCTGATCGGCGGCTATGGCATGGGGTTCACGCTGCGGGCGGCCCTGGCCCGACTGCCGCGAACCGGCGCCGTCGAGGTGGCGGAACTCGTGCCGGGTATCATCGACTGGGCGCGCGGACCAATGGCCGAACTGACCGCCGGCTGCCTCGATGATCCCCGCGTCCGGATCCGGCTGGAGGACGTCGGTGCGGTGATTGCCATCGCGCGCGGTGCCTATGACGCGATCCTGCTCGACGTCGACAATGGTCCGGACGGACTCACCCGCCACAGCAACGAATGGCTCTACACGCCGGCCGGCATCGCCGCGGCGAAGACGGCGCTCAGGCCCGGCGGCATTCTCGCCGTCTGGTCGGCGGCTCCCGATGCTCCGTTCGCTCGGCGATTGAAGGCGGGAGGGTTCGACGTGGAGGAAATGGCGCTGCATGCCCGGAGTAACGGCAAGGGCCCGCGTCACGTCATCTGGTTCGCCCGACGCCGCTAAGCGTCAATCCGCGGTGGACAGCTCCTGGCTCAAGCCGCTGACGGCAGCGAGCAATCCAAACTCAGTGCAGGGTTTCGGCAGGAAGATCGCCTTGTCGACGCCGAAATGCTTCAGCCAGTCGGGCGGACTGCCGCTGGAGAAGATCACGCCGACCTGCGGATTAGCCGTCCGCGCCGTGCGCGCAATGTCGAAGCCGGTAGTGCCGACGCCCAGATCAATGTCGAGGATCAGGATTTCAAAGGGGCGGCCAAGCCCTCGTAGAGCCGCATAGGCCGCACGGTCGCTCTGCACCCAAACAACGTCATGGCCGGCGCACTCCAGCGAGTCCTTGAGGCCCAGGCCGATCAGCGGCTCGTCCTCGACGATCAGGATACGGTTCCTGCTCTTTGACTGAACAGGTTGGGCTACGGGGCTCGAATAAGTCTGGAACATCGTCTCATACGCGACGGGACGCTTGACACGTCCGGTCGGTCGGAAACGACATAACCGAGATCAAGTTCCCAAGGTTTCAAGCAGCCCGAGCGAAAGCCTCCGGTGACAGCGCCATCAGGGCTTCCGATCCGCCCTCGATCTCCTTGCGCAGGCTCACCGCACGCGGAGCAATGCGGGTGAAATAGAACCGGGCAGTGGTGAGCTTGGCTTCAAGGAAGGCCTTGTCGCCCTCTCCCGCCTCGAGCTGCGCCTGCGCGGCTTGCGCCATGCGCAGCCACATCAGTCCAACGATGACGATCCCCATCAGGTGCATGTAAGGCACGGCACCGGCCCCGGCATTGTTGGGGTTCGCAAAGCCATTCTGCATCAGCCACATGGTCGCGGCCTGGAGCTCGGACAGACTGTCGCCCAGCGCCTGGGCCAGCGCCGCGTTCGGCCCACTCTTGGCCGCCGCGACATCCTCGCCGATCATGGCGAACAACGCCTGGATCGCGGCACCGCCCTTGGACGGCAGCTTGCGGCCGACCAGGTCCATCGCCTGCACGCCGTTGGTGCCTTCGTAGATCATCGCGATCCGGGCATCGCGAACATATTGCTCCATGCCCCATTCGACGATGTAGCCATGGCCGCCATAAACCTGCTGAGAGTCGGTCGCGATCTTATAGCCCATATCGGTGCCGAAGCCCTTGATGACGGGTGTGAGCAGGCCGACCAGGGCGTCCGCTTTCTCCCGCTCCTCCTCGCTCGGCGCCTTGTGCGCGAGGTCGACGAGCAGCCCGGCCCAAAGGCATAGCGCGCGTAGGCCTTCGGTCAGCGCTTTGCTCTCCATCAGCATGCGGCGCACGTCGGGATGGACGAACAGCGTGTCCGCCTTCTGCTCCGGCTCGGCCGGGCCGGTCAGCGCGCGTCCCTGACGGCGGTCGCCGGCATAGGCGACGGCATTCTGGTAGGCGACTTCGGCGACGCCGAGCCCCTGCAAGCCGACGCCCAGCCGTGCCGCGTTCATCATGATGAACATGGCGGCGAGGCCCTTATTCTCCTCGCCGACCAGATAGCCGGTCGCGCCGTCATAATTCATCACGCAGGTGGAGTTGCCGTGAATGCCCATCTTGTGCTCGATCGAGCCGCAGGACACCTCGTTGCGCGCGCCGAGCGATCCGTCCGCGTTCACAAGGAACTTCGGCACGATAAACAGGCTGATGCCCTTGACGCTGTCCGGCGCGTCCGGAGTCTTCGCTAGCACCAGGTGGATGATGTTCTCGGTCAGGTCGTGCTCGCCCGCCGAGATGAAGATTTTGGTGCCGGTGATCCGGTAACTGCCGTCCGCCTGCGGTTCGGCGCGGGCCTTGATGAGCCCCAGATCGGTGCCGCACTGCGGCTCCGTCAGGTTCATCGTGCCGCCCCATTCGCCAGAGATCATTCTGGGCGCATAGAGTGCCTTCTGCTCGTCCGAACCCTTCACCAGAATCGCGGCGACGGCGCCGGCGGTCAGGCCCGGATACATCATGAAGGCCATGTTGGCGGAGATGGCAAACTCCTCAAACGCCGTCATCACCACGTGCGGCAACCCTTGGCCGCCGAATTCTTCCGGACCGCTGAGCGTCAGCCAGCCCGCCTCGACCAGCTGCCGGTAAGCCTCCTTGAAGCCGCTCGGAGTGGTCACCGAGCCATCAAGGTGGCGCGTGCAGCCCTCGCGGTCGCCGATCTGGTTCAGCGGAAACAGCACTTCGGCCACGAACCGCCCGCCCTCGCTCAGTACCGCCCCGACCGTGTCGGGGGTGGCATTCTGGAAGCCCGGCAGATTGGTGTAGCGATCGAGCCCGATCACATGATCCAGGATGAACCGAGTGTCGCGAACGGGCGGCGTGTATTGAGGCATGTCCTACTCCGATGTGCTCCGGCGAAGGCCGGTGCTGGGTCAGGGCTCCGGCCTTCGCCGGAGCACGCTGGCGTCAATGGCTCGCCTTCGCCTCGACCTTTTCGACCATCTTCACGAACCGGGCGAGCTCGTCGATCTGCGCATCGATATCGAGCCGCTGTCGTTTCAGCAGTTCGATACGGGCGTTGCATTTCTCGATCGTGACGCGGCGCTGCATGTGCCGGCCGTCGTTCAGGTCGTATAGATCGATCATCTCGCGGATTTCGGCCAGGCTGAAGCCCGTACGCTTGGCCCGCAGGATCCAGGCAAGCCGCGCCCGGTCGCGCTTGGTATAGATGCGGGTCGTGCCGCGGCGGATCGGGTTGATCAGCCCTTCCTCTTCGTAAAAGCGCAGCGCCCGCGGCGTGACGTCGAACTCTTCAGACAGGTCCGTGATCGAATATTGATGCCGGTTCTTCATGTCCGGCGTGTCGACGGTCGCGTGGTGCTGTGTGGCCATGGCTGGAATAAGCATCCCATTTACGTAAGCGTCAAGCCGCCCACGCGTTAACCGCGTTTCCCGCCTCCCGCATAAACGACCTCTTTACGTCGCCTGCTTAGACCGGAGCCAACAGGCGCTTCCGTGCGCACCTAGGCTTTGTCGGGAAAAAGACCATGCAGGCGATCGAAACGGCACGTTCGGAGCAGGTGGCAGACCTTCTGGTCTCGCTCGCATCCGTCGACGGCACAGCCGGGCACGATTATCCGCGCTCCGAAGCGCTGAACGGCGGGCGCGAGGCAGTGCGCAACCTCGCCGATGCCGCCCATTATCTCTGCGTGCTGCACGGCCGCTTTCCGGGTGTGATCGACCACGCGCTGAACCGCACCCCTCACCCGGCAGCGCAGGGCTGGCTGGCGGCAGCTGCGGAAGCGTTCGCCGCGGAACGTTCGCTGCTGACGCGGCTGGCGGTCGCGACCGGGCCGCTGCCGAGCACCCCTGGGCAAGCGGAATGCGAAGCCGCGGTGCTGCAGCAGCGCCACGCGCTCGAGATGCTCGCCCAGTCCGACCGGGCCGGCTGTGCGCTTGGTTCGGCGATCGCATTGGCGCTCGATTGGCGCGCGATCCGCACCGTGCTCGACGCCGCCCCGCGCCGCGTGTCGATCGAGCCGCAAGCGTGCGTACTCCCCGGTGAGGAAGAGACCCGGATCGTCGCAATGACGGTGGCCGACTCCGCATCCTTCGAACGGGCGATGAGCTTTGGCGCGCAACAGCTGCTCAATCAGCATCGCGGGCTTTGGGACCTGCTCGAAGCGCGCGAGGCGGCGCGCTCACGCGCCTGAAAGCATTGCCCTTACCGTAAACGTCACCTAATCCCGGCTCCTCAAGAGAGGAAAGGCCGGGCATGCGTTTCGAAGGCACGCGGGATTATGTCGCTACCGACGATCTGAAGGTGGCGGTGAACGCCGCGGTGACGCTCCGCCGCCCGCTGCTCGTCAAGGGCGAACCCGGTACCGGCAAGACGGTGCTCGCCCAGGAAATCGCCACCGCCATCGGCGCGCCGCTGATCGAGTGGAATATCAAATCCACCACCAAGGCGCATCAGGGCCTGTACGAATATGACGCAGTCGCGCGTCTTCGCGACGGCCAGCTCGGCGATCCGCGCGTTCACGACATTTCCAACTATATCCGCAAGGGCAAGCTGTGGGAGGCGTTCACCTCGCCCACCCTGCCCGTCCTGCTGATCGACGAGATCGACAAGGCGGACATCGAGTTCCCGAACGACCTGCTGCACGAACTCGATCGCATGGAATTCCATGTCTACGAGACAAAGGAGACGGTGAAGGCCGCCGAGCGTCCGATCGTCGTCATCACCTCGAACAATGAGAAGGAGTTGCCGGACGCCTTTCTGCGCCGCTGCTTCTTCCACTACATCAAGTTTCCGGACCGCGAAACGATGCAGGCGATCGTCGACGTCCACTTCCCCGGCATCCACAAGATTTTGGTCCAGCGGGCGATGGACATATTCTACGAGGTCCGGGAGGTGCCCGGCCTCAAGAAGAAGCCCTCTACCAGCGAGCTGCTCGACTGGCTGAAGCTGCTGCTGCACGAGGACATGCCCCTGGACGTGCTGCAGAACCGCGACCCGACCAAGGCGATCCCGCCCCTCCACGGCGCGCTGCTCAAGAACGAACAGGACGTGATGCTGTTCGAACGCCTGGCCTTCATGGCCAAGCGCCAGGGCCGGCCGGGGTAACTTCCTCCTCGGCATTGCGAGGAGCGCAGCGACGAAGCAATCCAGCTGCGCCCGAGCCCGACTGGATTGCTTCGCTACGCTCGCAATGACGGCTTAGTTGACAGGCACGATGGTGGCAGTTGCGATCGCCGCAAGCACCGGCCTGCCCTCGCCTTCGGCCCACACCTCGGCGCGGACGATCACCTGGCGCTTGCCAGCCTTCACCACCTGCCCCTTGGCGCGCAGTTGCTCGCCCTTGGCCGGTGCCAGAAAGTTGATCGTGTAGCTGCCGGTCACGACATCGCCGCTGACCGAGGCTGCCGCCCAGGCACAAGCATTGTCCGCCATCATCCCGACAATGGCGCCATGGGCAAAGCCATGATGCTGGGTGAGGTCCGGCCGGAGCGCCAGGGTGAGTTCGGATCGCCCTTCCCACACTTCCAGCGGCTCTACATTGGCGAAGCGCGTGAAGCCGCTTCCCTGCACCGCCACGCGCTTCATGTAATCGAGCGCCGCCTCTGGTGTGTCGAACCTGCGGGTTTGCGTCATGCCCCCATGTTAGGCAGCGTGCTGCTTCAGCCTAAGGTTTGAACGTCCGCCATCCCCAACCGCTCGTCCGAGCGCGAGATCAGCGCTCTACCCCTGCTTGCGGCTCAGCTCGCGCATCGCGTCGTCCAGGCCATCAAGGGTCAACGGGAACATACGGCCGTTCATCAGTTCGCGCATGATCGCGATCGATTGGGAATAGCCCCAATGCTTTTCCGGCACCGGATTGAGCCAGGCTGCCGCCGGATAGGTGTTGGTGATGCGGTGCATCCACACCGCCCCCGCTTCCTCGTTGAAATGCTCGACCGAGCCGCCGGGATGAGTGATCTCATAGGGGCTCATCGACGCGTCGCCCACGAAGATCAGCTTATAGTCATGCCCATATTTGTGGAGTACGTCCCAGGTCGGCGTCCGCTCGGTGAAGCGGCGCTTATTGTCCTTCCACACGCCTTCGTAGAGGCAGTTGTGGAAGTAGAAGAACTCGAGGTTCTTGAACTCGGCGGTGGCGGCCGAGAACAGCTCTTCGCAGAGCTTGATGTGTGGGTCCATCGATCCGCCGACGTCGAGGAACAGCAGCAGCTTGACCGCATTGTGCCGCTCCGGCCGCATCTGGATGTCGAGCCAGCCCTGGCGCGCGGTACCGTCTATGGTGGCATCGATATCGAGCTCGTCGGCCGCCCCTTCCCGGGCGAAGCGGCGCAGACGGCGGAGCGCGATCTTGATGTTGCGGGTGCCGAGCTCCTTGGTCGAGTCGAGGTTCTTGAACTCGCGCTTGTCCCAAACCTTGATCGCGCGGCCGTGGCGCCCTTCTTCCTGGCCGATCCGGACGCCTTCGGGGTTATAGCCATAAGCGCCGAAGGGCGAGGTGCCGCCAGTGCCGATCCACTTGCTGCCGCCCTGGTGCCGCTCCTTTTGCTCCTCGAGCCGCTTCTTCAGCGTCTCCATAATCTCTTCCCAGGAGCCGAGCTTCTCGATTTCCTTCATCTGCTCTTCGGTGAGGTAGAGCTCGGCGACCTTGCGCAGCCAGTCCTCGGGAATCTCGGCCGTCTCCGTCCCGTAGCTGGTCTCGATCCCCTTGAAGACCTTGGCAAAGACCTGGTCGAAGCGGTCGAGCAGTCCCTCGTCCTTCACGAAGGTCGCTCGTGCGAGATAGTAGAAGTCCTCCGGGCTCCGCTCGATCACCTCACGGTCGAGCGCCTCCAGCAGCACCAGATGCTCCTTGAGCGACGCCGGAATGCCCGCGTGCCGCAGCTCGTCCATGAAGTTGAAGAACATGGGCGCAGGCTTAGCGCACCCGTTCGTAGAGCGTCCAGTTCTGCGCCGACATGCCGGTGCCGTCGGCCGAGACGATGGCTCGATAGCGGGCGCCGCAGCGCTCGATCACAGGCGGGCTGTCCGGTTCGCCGTTGAACCAGTCGGCGAAGACGAAGCGCGCAGGCGGGCAGGCGGTGGCGATCTCCAGCGTGTAATCTTCGGCGGCCGCAGCAACCTTCAGCAAGGCGAGCCCCGTCTCGCGATCGATGATCACGCGCGCGCCGCCGGGCTCGCGCGCGGCCATGGCGCGGATCGCCACACCCTGGTCTCCCCGCTGATTGCGGATCAGCTCCACATTCGTGGCCATGCTGGCCCCCGAAAAGAGCAACAATGCGCCGGCGCCGGCGGTGCGCTTCCAGCCAGTGGTGCGGATCAGGGCAGCGAGAGCCTCGCCCAGCAACAGAAGTAGCGCCAGCCCGGCGAGCAGGTAGTAGCGTGCATGTCCTGCGTTCATCGTGTGCAGCGCGGCCACGGTCAGCGGAAAGGCGACGAGTGCCAGCCAGTAGAAGGCCAGCCGCGGCGTACCGAGCGAGCGCGCAAGCACCGCCAGGATCACCGCTCCGGCCGGCAGGAAGAAGGACACGACCGGCGCTCCGACGACGTACCCGAGCATGTCGATCACGCCGCGCAGGAACAGCAGCATGGTGAAGCTTTGATAGGAGCCGAAGCGGAACTCGGCGCCGCCGATCACCGCTGGTGCGAACACAATCGCCAGCGCGACCAAGAGAGCCGCCATCGCGGGTCCGAGCAGCCGCGCCGTTTCCACAATCGCGCGCCGCCAGCCATGCCGCCGCCACAGCACGAGCGCTGGCCAGCCGACCAGTGCGCAAGCGGCAAACAGCATCGTCAGCTGGAACAGCGCCCCGACGAGAAAGCACATTGCCAGCGTGATCGGGCGGTTCGCCGTCTCGTCGCCGTCGAGGTAGCGGTCAATATACCAGACCGCGATCAGCACCATCAGGGTCATCGGCGCATATCCCCGCGCTTCCGATCCGAGCGTCACCAAGACCGGGGAAATTGCGAACAACAAGGTTGTGACAATGCCGGTCGCCGGGCCCCTCCGGGCGCCAATCAGGCCCGCGACCAGCACCGACAATGTTCCTGAGACGATCGACAGCGCACGGGCCAGCAAGGGCGGGGCGTCGAGTCCGACCGTCTGCAGCCAGAGCGAGTTCAGATGATGGTTATTGTCGTGGTTGATCAGGACGAAGATGCCGAGCGGCGTTTCGACATTGTCGGCCAGCACCGCCGACCAGGCCTCGTCCAGCCATAAGGCGCCGCCTGCCGCCGCGATGCGCAAAATGGCGCCGATCAGCGTCAGGATCAGAACCCAAGCCATGGTGCGCGACAATGGGGGAATGGCGGCAGTGGGCATAGCGCGTCTCCTGCCCTCACCATCCTTAAAATGCCGCTAAGTCCCGCAGGGATGCGGTTAAACCATCCTCAACCCATTCTGCCTAAATCGTGTCGGAACAAGGCGGAAGAAGAAGATGCTACAGGGCGCGATCAAGGCAGCGGATCCGGGTGCAATCGATGCGGTCGCCAAGTCGTGCGGCGATCTTGCGGTCGGCTGCACCGCTGCGGCCACCCATGTCACCCGCGTCGCTGAGAGCCTGGGCCGGCAGATGGACGTGCTCGCCGACTTGGAAAAGGTCACTGCGTTCCTCGAGGCGGACCAGCGGCGCGCCGCTGATTCCACCGACGAAGCGCGGCTGCTCGCCGAAAAGGCGCGCACCAAGCTCGACGAAGGCACGCGCATCATCCGCCAGTCTATGGACGATTTCACCGCGCTGACGGAGCTGGTGGTTCGCCTGGGCGAGCAGGTGACCAATTTCGCCGCCGCGATGACTCAGGTGCAGCGCGTGACCGCCGGCATCGACTCGATCGCGCGAACGACCAACATGCTGGCGCTCAATGCCGCGATCGAAGCCGAGCGCGCCGGTGCCGCCGGCCGCACCTTCGCCGTCGTCGCCGCCGAAGTGAAGAAGCTTGCTCAGGACACGCGCGGCGCCACCGAAGAGATCAGCGCCACCGTCGCTTCGTTGGCTCACGAAGCGGAGACCTTCGTGGCCGAGATCGGCGCGGGCGTAGCCAAGAGCCGCTCCGCCCAGGAAAGCTTCGGGCGGGTCAACGATACCGTCGGCGAGGTCGCGCAGATCGTGGAACTGGTCGAGCAGCAGTCGGACGGCATCGCCCGCTCCACCAGCCACATTCACGACAATGCAATCCGTGTGAAAGACGAGCTGGCCGGCTTCGTGCGGGAGGCGCGTGCCAATGGAGACCTGCTGATCGACGCCCAGGCCAAGATGAGCGAGATGGAGCTGCTCTCCAACCGCATGTTCGACCAGCTCGTCCATAGCGGCTTCGCGCATGACGATCAGCGCTACGTGGAACTGGCGTTAAGCGCGCGCGACGAAATCCAGCAGCTGATCGAACGGGCCATCGAGCGCGGCGAAATTCGCCCCGCCGATGTGTTCGACACCAACTACCGGCTGATCCCAGGATCGGATCCGGAGCGGTTCGATACCAACTTCGCGGATTGGGCTGATCGCTTCGTTCAGCCCATCATCGACCGGGTTACCGACAGCGACGGCTCGATCGAGGGCTCGGTCATCTCGGACGTGAACGGCTATTTGCCGACGCACCAGAGCCAGCGCTCCAAGCCGCCCAAGCCGGGCGACCGCGAGTGGAACGACCGCAACTGCCGCAACCGCCGCATCCTCGCCGACGAAACTACAATGCGCGCCGTCAGGAGCGACGCGCCCTTCATGATGGCCGTCTACCAACTCGAGCGCGGAACCGAGCAGCTGATGGTCAAGAACGTCTTCGTGCCGCTCTGGATCAACGGCCGCCGCTGGGGCAATTTCGAAATTGCCTATATCGATCGGTAGGCGACTATTCGGGTGGGAGCCGGCGCTGGCCTCCCGATCGCATAATGGCGTAGTTCAGCATGCCCTCGACGGAGGCGATGCGCTCCCGATTGGCAATGGAATGAGCCATAGCGGCCTCGGCGGCTGAGAGGGCGCGGTCCGCCTTCCTGCATCAGCGCAATGTCTCGCTCTCCGCTGAGCAAATCGCGCAGATACTCATGACGCGAGCGCTTGTTGCGAGAGGCCCAGCACGTCGGAGAAGATGCTCCAGTTCACCGAGCCGTCGGCATCCAGCTTTTCGTAGAGCTCTTCTTTGAACTTGGCGTCATCGAACGATGTCCAGCGTGCCTCGAGAGCATCGATCCGTGCCAAGGCGGCGCTCAGTCGCTGATTGCCTTCGGACATCCTGCCGAACAGGTGTTTCAGCTCCTCCCGCTCGGCCTCAGTCGGCATCTCGAACTGCTCGTCCGTCAGGCTCTCGCCCCTTCCACTACTCCCACGCTGTTGCGGCGAAGGGCCTTCAGCACCGTGTCGACGATGCCGTCGGCGTCGAGCCCGGCTTCGCGATACTGGAGCTCCGGCTTGTCATGGTCCTGGTAGGTGTCGGGCAAGCGGAGGGTGCGCAGTTTCAGGCCGGCATCGATCAGGCCAGTGTCGCTCGCCATGGTGAGGACATGCGCGCCGAGGCCGCCGATCGCGCCTTCTTCGATCGTCACCGCGACTTCGTGGCTGGTCAGCAGCTTGCGGACCAGTTCCTCGTCGAGCGGCTTGGCGAAGCGAAGATCGGCGACCGTCGTCGACAGGCCTTGCGCCTCCAGCCGGTCGGCGGCCTTGAGGGCCTCTTCGAGGCGCGTGCCGAGCGACAGGATTGCGACCGTCTTGCCCGGGCGAACGATGCGGCCCTTGCCGATCTCCAGCCGTTCCGGAGTTTCCGGCAGCGGCACGCCGACGCCATTGCCCCGGGGGTAGCGGACCGCGATCGGCCCATTATCGTGCAGCGCCGCCGTGTGCGTCATATGCACCAGCTCGGCCTCGTCCGCGGCCGCCATCACCACCATGTTCGGCAGCGTGGCGAGATAGGTGATATCGAAGCTTCCGGCGTGCGTTGCGCCGTCCGCACCGACCAGCCCGGCACGGTCTATCGCAAACCGCACCGGCAGGTTTTGCAGCGCCACGTCATGCACCACCTGGTCGTAGGCACGCTGCAGGAAGGTCGAGTAGATGGCGGCGAACGGGCGCATGCCCTGGGCTGCCAGCCCGGCCGCGAAGGTCACCGCATGCTGTTCGGCAATGCCGACATCGAAGAAGCGCTCCGGAAAGGCTTCGGCGAACTTCGACAGGCCGGTGCCAGACGGCATGGCGGCGGTGATTGCGCACACTGCGGGATCGCGCTCGGCTTCCTTGACCAGCTGCGCGCCGAAGACGTTCTGATATTGCGGCGGCCCGGCGGGTGCAGTCGCCTGCTTGCCCGAGATCACGTCGAACTTCTGCACGCCGTGATATTTGTCGGCCGAGGCTTCTGCGGGAGCGTAGCCCTTGCCCTTCTTGGTCACGACATGGACGAGGATCGGCCCTTCCTCCGCGTCGCGCACATTCTCGAGCACCGGAATGAGGTGATCGAGATTGTGGCCGTCGATCGGGCCGACATAGTAGAAGCCGAGCTCTTCGAAGAGCGTGCCGCCCGTTGCCATGCCGCGGGCGAACTCCTCGGCCTTTTCCGCGGCGTCATGCACCCGGCGCGACAGCTTGCGCGTCACGCGCTTCGCCAGCGAGCGCAGCCCCATATATTCGGACGACGAGATCAGCCGCGCCAGATAGGCCGACAGCCCGCCGACCGGCGGTGCGATCGACATGTCATTGTCGTTGAGGATCACCACCAGCCGATTGCCGGCGGCGCGTGCATTGTTCATCGCCTCATAGGCCATGCCGGCGGACATGGCGCCGTCACCGATCACCGCGATTGCCTTGCCTGGCTTGCCGGCAATCTTGTTGGCAATTGCAAAGCCAAGCGCTGCCGAGATCGACGTCGAGCTGTGCGCCGCTCCGAACGGGTCATATTCGCTCTCGCTGCGCTTGGTGAAGCCGGAGAGGCCCCCGCCCTGGCGCAGCGTGCGGATGCGGTCGCGGCGACCAGTCAAGATTTTGTGCGGGTAGGCTTGATGGCCAACGTCCCAGACCAGCCGGTCATTGGGCGTGTCGAAGACATAGTGGAGCGCGACCGTCAGTTCGACGACACCGAGCCCCGCACCCAGATGGCCGCCGGTGACAGAGACGGCGGAAATGGTCTCGGCGCGGAGTTCGTCCGCGAGCTGGCGGAGCTCGGCAGGCGCGAGCGTGCGAAGCGCGGGCGGATCGGGAACCTTGTCGAGCAGGGGCGTCGCTGGAAGATCGGACATCTACAGTCTCTTACCCTTCCCGGCCCGCGCGGCCAATCGCCTTGTCAGCTCTCCGCGCAGTCCGAGCAGCGGCCATGCACCTCGATAACCGGCCGCACCGGCGCGAAGCCCTTGCGGCTAGCGGCCTGGCGCACGCCCGATGCGACCGCATCGTCATCGATATGGGTTGCCTGGCCGCACGTGTCGCAGACGAGGAAGATGCAATCGTGCAAGCAATCGGGATGGTCGTTCGCGACATAGGCATTGGCGCTTTCGACGCGCCTCACCAAGTTCGCGCCAACGAACAGGTCGAGAATACGATAAACACTGTTGGCCGCGACGCGCCGGCCCTGACGCTTGGACACTTCCTCGGCGATGTCATAGGCGGAAGCCGGCCGCTCGAATCCGGCGATCGCCTCGAACACGCTCTGCCGCATCTCGGTCCATTGCTCGCCCGAACGCTGCAGCGCCGACTTGGCGGCGGCGACGAGATCGTCGCCTTCGTGATGGACGTGAGTATGGCCGGCCATGAGCCTATGGTAGGACGCGCAAGGCCCTAGAACAAGGCGCGCTCAGGACGCGGCGCGGCGGTTCAGGTCGTGCCCCAGCGCGAGGATGGCCACGCCCAGCATCGTGTAAACAGTCTCCGCGGACCCATGAGGCACGGCCAGTGCGCCGGCCATGACCCCGAGTCCAAGGCCGCCCACCGCCGCCGGCAGGGTATAGCCATGCTCGACCGCACCCTTGACCAGCGCGAACGTTCCGAGCGCAATCGCCAGCGCGAGACCGATCTCATGCACGAGAGGATGCAGGATCATCCCGCCGGCCGACGCCAGCAAAGTCAGGAGAAACACGCTCGCGACGCAATGAACGAGGCACAGGGTCGACAGGCCGATGGCCAGCCGGTCCAGCGTTCCCGTCCCAGGCACTCGTTCGAGCAAGCGACTCTCCTCGTTGCCGCATATGGCAGCCCCTCAACGAAGTTACAATATAACATTGAGCCGGCACCCTTGTTTCGGCACACGATCGGGCGCAGATGAGCCGCCAATGTCCCAGAATGCGCGTCCGATCGCCGTTTCCAATTGGCTGTTCGCCGTTGCCGCTCTCGTTTTCCTGATGGTCGTAGTGGGCGGGATCACGCGGCTGACCGAGTCAGGACTGTCGATCACGGAGTGGCGCCCGATCACCGGCGCATTGCCGCCGCTGAGCGCGGCCGCTTGGGAGGATGCCTTCGCACTCTACAAGGCGACGCCCGAATATCAGCAGATCAATCGCGGCATGAGCCTTTCCGAGTTCAAGTTCATCTTCTTTTGGGAATGGTTTCACCGTCTGCTCGGCCGCGTGATCGGCCTCGCCTTCGCCCTGCCTCTCGCCTGGTTCGCGGTGAAGCGGCAGATCCCGAGCGGCTATGGCTGGCGCCTGACCCTGCTGCTGCTGCTCGGCGGATTGCAGGGCGTGATCGGCTGGTGGATGGTCGTGTCGGGGCTGAGCCTGCGCACCGATGTGAGCCATTTCCGGCTGGCGATCCACTTGATGACGGCGCTATTCATCCTGGGCCTGCTCGTCTGGACGGCGCTCGATTTGCGCACCGGCCAACGAGCGCGGCTCCGAAGGGGACCGGCCGTGATACTGGTCGTGCTCACCATCCAAATCCTGTTCGGCGCCTGGACCGCCGGGCTGAATGCGGGGCTTGCCGCGAGCGACTGGCCGCTGATGAACGGCCGCTTCTTCCCTGAAGTGGCGGTCACTGCTCAGACGCTCGCCTACGACCCGTTCCTGATCCATTGGGTGCATCGCTGGTGGGCCTGGGTGACGGTCGCCGCCCTCGTGGTGCTTGCGCGCATGGTCAGGCACAAAGATCGCAAATCCAGCATCGCTGTGCACAGCGCCTTCGGCATTCAGATACTGCTCGGCATCGCTACGGTGATGACGGGCGTGAACATTGTCCTGGCGGTGCTCCACCAGGCAGTCGGCGCGCTGGTCGTCGCCAGTGCCGCCTGGGCCGTGCATTCCGCGGGCCGGCAGTGATCTCGACGGTCTTCGCGGTGTTCGCCGACGCGGCGGAAGCGGATCGGATCGCCGCCACGGTCATCGAGGAACGGCTCGCCGCCTGCGCCAACATCCTGGCGCCGTGCCGCTCCATCTACCGCTGGCAGGGCAAGGTCGAGCGCGCCGAGGAAGTGCCGGCCCTGTTCAAGTCGGCGAAGGCCGATGCCCTGATCGCCCGCATCGCCGAACTGCACAGCTACGACATGCCGGCGATAGTCGAATGGCGGGTTCAGGACAGCCACTCCGTCTACGCATCATGGGTGGAAACAGAGACGAGCGGCTCCGGGAACTAGTGGTCCGGCATCTCCGGGACGGGGATCTGCCGGCACTGCAGACGATTCGGGCGGCAGCCTTCGCCCCCATCTTCGCTTCTTTTCGTGAGCTGGTCGGTGCGGAGATCGCCGGCGCGGCGCTGAAGTCGGCGGAGGCGGAGCAGAGTGCGTTGCTCGAGACGCTTTGCCAGCCGGAACCCTGCCGCCGCGTGCTGGTCGCAGCGCTCGATTCCGGCCCGGTCGGCTTTTGCTCCGCCCGAGTCGAGCCGGAACAGAGGCTGGGCGAGATCGAGCTCAACGCCGTGCATCCGGACCATGCCGGACTCGGCATTGGCTCCCGCCTGATCGGCGCGGCGCTGCAATGGCTCAAGAACCAGGGCGCGGAGGTCGCGACCGTCGGCACCGGTGCCGATCCCAGCCATGCCGCTGCTCGCCGTGCCTATCAAAAGGTCGGCTTCGGCCCGGCTATTCCATCGATATATCTGTACAAGCGGCTCTAGATCAGTCCCGCCAGCGGGCTGGACGGGTCGGCGTACCGGCGCTTGCCCATGCGGCCCGCGCGATAGGCGAGGCGGCCGCTTTCCACCGCGAGCTTCATAGCCTGCGCCATCATGATCGGATCCTTGGCCTCGGCGATGGCGGTGTTCATGAGGACTCCGTCGCAGCCCAGTTCCATCGCCCTTCCCGCGTCTGAGGCCGTCCCCACCCCGGCATCGACCAGCACGGGTACCTTCGCGCCCTCAACGATCAGGCGAATCGTCACTTCGTTTTGGATGCCCAGGCCCGAGCCGATCGGAGCGCCCAACGGCATCACCGCGACGGCGCCGGCCTCCTCCAGCTGCTTCGCCGCGATCGGATCGTCGACACAATAGACCATTGGCAGGAAGCCTTCCTTGGCGAGCACCTCGGTCGCGCGAATCGTCTCCACCATGTTGGGGTAGAGCGTCTTGGCCTCGCCCAACACTTCCAATTTTACTAGGTCCCAGCCGCCCGCCTCGCGCGCCAGCCGAAGCGTGCGGATCGCGTCTTCCGCCGTGAAGCAGCCGGCTGTGTTGGGCAGATAGGTGAAGCGCTTCGGGTCGATGAAGTCGGTCAGCATCGGCTGGTTCGGATCGGCGATGTTGACCCGCCGCACCGCGACCGTGACGATCTCCGCGCCCGAAGCTTCCGCCGCCGCCGCATTCTCCTCGAAGCTCTTATATTTGCCGGTGCCGATGATCAGCCGTGAACGGAAAGTTCGTCCCGCGACTGTCCAGCTATCCTCCTCGATCCGCGCCGAATGATCGCCGCCGCCGACGAAATGGACGATCTCCAGCTCGTCGCCATCCTCGACCAGCACCGATCCGATCTGCGACCGCGGCACCACCTCCAGGTTGCGCTCGACCGCCACCTTTTCCGGCACCAGTCCCAGTTCGCTTGCGAGCTGCGCGATGGTCAGCCCGCCCGTCACCCGCTTATGCTCGCCATTGACGCTGATCGAGATGGTGCCGTCGGTGTGCATCGCAAATCCAATCGTGTAAGTGCCGCGGCAATATGGGGAGCGCGCAAGGGGATCAATGCCGACCATCTTCATCCTGAACGGTCCGAACCTCAATCTGCTGGGGCTACGCGAGCCGGAGATCTATGGGTCCGACACGCTCGACGACATTGCTGGCGCCTGCGAAGACCGGGCGCGGGAGCTGGGCTTCGACGCCGAGTTCCGCCAGTCCAACCATGAAGGCCATCTGATCGATTGGCTGCACGAGGCGAACGCCGACAAGGCCAAGGCCGTGATCCTCAATCCAGGCGGCTACACCCATACCTCGGTGGCGCTGCACGATGCAGTGAAGGCGATCACGGTTCCGGTGATCGAGGTCCATCTGTCGAACCCGCACGCCCGCGAACCTTTCCGGCACCGGAGCTATGTCGGCAAGGCGGCTAAGGGAACCATCGCCGGCTTCGGCGCGCTCGGCTATCTGCTCGCGCTGGACGCCGCCGCCAAACTCTGAAAAAGGGCCACCCCCATGAGCGATCACAAACAGGGGACGATGCAGGTCGATACCGGCCTGGTCCGCCAGCTGGCCGAGCTGCTCGATGCGACCAGCTTGACCGAAATCGAAGTTCAGGACGGAGAGCGCCGCATCAAGGTCGCGCGCAAGGTGCAGGCAGCAGCCGTGGCGCAGGTTCCAGCTCCCGTTGCTGCACCCGCGCCGGCGCCGGCGCCGGCTGCGCCCGTCGCAAGCCATGCCCCTGCGCCGCCGCAGGTCGACAACTCGAATGCAATCCGCTCCCCGATGGTCGGCACTGCTTATCTGGCGCCGGAGCCAGGGGCAGCGAACTTCGTGTCCGTCGGCGACAAGGTCGATGCCGGCAAGACTCTGCTGATCATCGAGGCGATGAAGGTGATGAATCCGATCACCGCCCCGCATGGCGGCACGGTCAAGTCGGTGCTGATCGCCAACGGCAGCCCGGTCGAATTCGACCAGCCTTTGATCGTCATCGAGTAAGCGGCCGATGGCCATCAGCAAGATTTTGATCGCCAATCGCGGCGAAATCGCTTTGCGCATCCACCGCGCGGCGCATGAAATGGGCATCAAGACGGTCGCGGTGCACTCGACTGCCGATGCCGATGCGATGCACGTCCGGCTGGCCGACGAAGCGGTGTGCATCGGACCGCCGCCCGCGGCCGAGTCGTATCTCAACATCCCCAACATCATTTCGGCAGCCGAGATCAGCGGCGCCGACGCCATCCACCCCGGCTATGGCTTTCTGTCGGAGAATGCGCGCTTCGCCGAGATCGTCGAGAGTCACAACCTGATCTGGATCGGCCCGAAGCCCGAGCATATCCGGACCATGGGCGACAAGGTCGAGGCAAAGCGGACCGCCGGTGCGCTTGGCCTCCCTTTGGTGCCCGGCTCGCCCGGCGGCGTATCGGAGTTCGACGAAGCGCGGCGGATTGCCGAAGAGATTGGCTATCCGGTCATCGTCAAGGCAGCATCGGGCGGCGGCGGTCGTGGGATGAAGGTGGTGCCTTCAGCCGACCAACTCGAGAGCCTGATGGGTCAGGCCCGGTCGGAAGCAAAGGCCGCGTTCGGCGACGACACCGTCTATATCGAAAAATATCTCGGCAATCCGCGCCACATCGAGTTCCAGATTTTCGGCGACGGCAAGGGCAGTGCCATTCACTTGGGTGAGCGCGACTGTTCGCTACAGCGACGCCACCAGAAGGTGCTGGAAGAAGCGCCCTCGCCGGTCATCACCCCCGCCGAACGCGAGCGCATGG